>Ga0209599_10000066_pt1 | contig 75370 bp, 68 predicted proteins | sample Shrwel_input2_FT_FD_187534 | JGI IMG/M metagenome (GOLD analysis project Ga0209599, IMG submission 187534) | Subsurface microbial communities from deep shales in Ohio, USA - Utica-3 well 1 S input2 FT (SPAdes) (version 2) ...
AAGTTTAGTCGCTGCGATGGCCAGTTTTACTCCACCGTCTGTAGGCACAACCACTTTAGATAGCGGTACGTACGCCAGTGTGTTGTCAGCAATCACAACAAGCTGGAGCAGTTAATCGTTAATTGAGCGTGTAATGACTGAGGTTAAGTTTTGCACGCTCACTCCATTCCCAATGTATGTGTTCTTCCCCCATCAACTGCAATAATTTGCCCTGTAATGTACGGGGCATCTTCAATCAAAAACGCCACAGTACGCGCAATATCTTCAGGACTCCCCGAACGCGCTAATGGCACACTGGCTAAAATCTGTTGTTGTGTGTTGCTCGCAATCGCCGACGGCGTATTATCTTCTGGCCATAAAATTGCGCCCGGTGCAACACCATTGACACGAACGTAAGGCGCAAGCTCTTTCGCTAATGAGGCGGTCATCATGCCTAAAGCGGCTTTAGCCATACAATAAATCGTATGTTGTTTAAAAGGACGAGTGGCATGAATATCGACGATATTGACAATGCAACCTCGACTTTCGGTTAAAGCAGGAGTTAAGGCTTGACTCAAAAAAAACGGAGCGCGGGCGTTACTTATCATTAAATCATCCCAATCCGCTAATGTCGCTTCGCCAATCGCGGTAGGGTAAAACGTCGAGGCATTATTGACTAAGGCATCCATTCGCCCTGTTAACTGCAATGCGTGTTCCGCCAGTTGTTGAATGTGCGCGTGTTGTTGTAAGTCGGCTTTTAAGGTAAAGGCACTATCAGGACGTTGCCTATTCAAACTTTCCGCCAATTTGAAAGCCGCTTGCTCACTATGACGATAATGAATAATCACCCGCCAACCGCGTGCATGTAAGTCTTTAATAATCGCTGCACCTACACGTTGCGCGCTTCCCGTCACCAATACCACTTTTTCATTCCCTGTCCGATTAGCCGTCATGATTTTCCTGCTGATACTGCTGTTTAAAGTGTTGTAAGGCATGAATACGGGCAATAATTAAGGCATCGCCAAGCGCTTGTCCTGTCAGTTCATGGGCATGGGGTAAATCTTTAGGCGTAATAGCGGCCGCCACTTGTCGAGCTTGGCGAAAATAATCGACTTGTGGATAGGGACGATCTTCCCATCCCAATCGTCCTTGAGCATCGGCTTGACAGGCAAGCAAGAACTCGTCAAAACGTTCAGGGCGGCGCAGTGCATCCAGTGCGTGTAGTTTTTTCCATAATGTTTTGGCTTGCAACTCCACAACTCGATGACATTCTAAATGATACTCACACACCATTTCAGCCAGTTGTTGATAATCTTTAGGCACTTTATAGCGTTCACAAACGGCTTTAACCAGCGGTAATCCGCGTGCTTCATGGCCAAGATGACGCGGTAAAATGTCGGTCGGTGTAATGCCTTTGCCTAAATCGTGCATCAATACGGCAAAGCGTGTGCGCGGATTGAGTTTGTTTTTGACCGACACTTGTAAGCACATTAACAAATGCACGCCTGTATCGATTTCAGGGTGATACTCAGGACGTTGAGGAATACCAAATAATTGGTGCAGTTCAGGAAACAACACCTGTAGCGCGCCACTTTCACGCAAGACTTCGATGTACACATCAGGGTGATTTTCAGCTAACGCTTTATGTGTTTCTAACCACACACGTTCAGCGGTTAAGTGTTGTAACTCACCTGCGTTGACCATGTTTTGCATCAAAATCATCGTTTCACGCGCGACTTTAAATCCTAACGGCGCATAACGGGCGGCAAAACGAGCGACTCGTAACACACGCAACGGGTCTTCACCAAACGCAGGCGAAACATGGCGTAATAGTCGATCGGCTAAATCGGTTTGACCACCGTAAGGGTCAATAATATGGCCATGATCGTCTTGCGCCATAGCATTAATGGTGAGGTCACGTCGTTCTAAATCTTGCTCAAGACTAATGACGGGTGTGGCATCACACATAAAGCCATGATAGCCCATGCCGCTTTTGCGTTCGGTACGGGCTAGGGCATATTCTTCTTGGGTCTGGGGATGTAAAAACACAGGAAAATCATGGCCTACCGATTTAAAGCCTTGTGCCAATAACTGTTGTGGTGTGGCACCAACGACAACCCAATCTCGGTCGGTAATTGCACGGCCAAGCAAGCCATCACGCACCGCGCCACCTACTAAATACGTTTTCATTAAAATCCTGTGCATTTAATCAATGGGTCAATAGTTGAAAGAGATCATTTTACAGAGTCTATATTCAAGCATCATGTTGTTTGTAATAACATGCTCAATCTGTCATCAAAAAATAACTGAGCTTTCAGAGTATAAGTAGCACGCTTATCTTTCGTGTATTAACTTATATTTTGTTGAACTTTTTGATGAGATAAAAGTCACAAAAAAAATATCAAATATAGATTTTATTCACCTCCTCTAGTATGGTATCTATATCACCCAAGCAGTGCATTGTTGCGGAAAAATGCCTGTTTTTAGGTAAAAAAATACAAAGATAGTGAATAATATTGACCACGGATAGCAATGGAAAGCCTTTTTTATCAACCGAGCAATTCATATTTAATTGGCATCATGCTTTTTTTTTGTGTGAAATCCCTTGTTATATGGCTATATAAACTATCTTTAACCCGATAGGTTTTGTTTTGTCTCAAGTTTGTGTTCTTTGGAGTAATGCATCATGGCAGTTTTTAATGGTACGAGTGGTAAAAATACACTCAATGGAACAACGGATGCCGATACGTTAATTGGTGGCTTGGGAGATGACTCGTATATCGTCAATAATGCAGGTGATGTGGTTGCAGAAAATGCAGGAGAGGGAACGGATCGGGTTTTGGCCTCGGTCACTTATACATTAGTCAATCATGTTGAAAATTTATACCTGACGGGTGGTAATGATATTAGTGGTATTGGTAACGATGCGGATAACGTGATTTCAGGGGCGAGAGGGAACAATGCGTTATTCGGTGGAGCAGGCAATGACGTGCTTGTTGATGGCTCTAACCTTATTTATAACAATGTCGCATTGTCAGATGTGGGGAAATTTTATCTATCTTCGTCAACCAATGCCTTAATTAATAATTTGGGTGGCGATCAAAATTTTGGTGAAGCGGTATTGACGCGTAATGACGATGAATCGTCGAATGCGATTGATATTACATCTGTGTTTGGTGAGGCAGGTATCAATTTTTTTGGTACAAACTATACCAGTTTGTTTGTTAACACTAACGGTAACTTAACGTTCGAAAGTAGGCTGTCAACATATACTCCGTCAGAAATTGGTAAAGGTTATAACTCACCTATTATTGCCGCATTTTGGGCGGATGTGGACACCAGAGCAGGTGTCACGACGCCTTCTTTGGGGGGTAACTCGCTTGGTACAAACCAAATTTTTTATGATTTAGATGCTGAAAATGGTGTTTTTACCGCAACATGGGATGACGTAGGCTATTACGCCATAAAAAACTCTAAAGTTAACTCTTTTCAAATTCAATTGATTAAGCGCGGTACAGCGGGCGATTTTGATATTTTATTTCGTTATGAAACCATTAATTGGACAACAGGTGATGCAAGCTCAGGGCGTGATGGTTTAGGCGGAGAACCTGCTCGTGTTGGCTATACTGCGGGTGATGGTGTTGCGACGTATGAATTGCCTATATCAGGTGATCAGAATCGTATTTTGGAACTAGATACCACTCAGGGGAATACAGGACGTACAGGTATTTACGTTTACAATGTAAGAAATGGTGCGGTGTTTGATCCCGGTGGTAACGATGTATTGAATGGTGGTACGGGTGTTGACACGATGGCGGGTGGCGTTGGTAACGATACCTATATACGCGATAATGTTGGCGATTTGGTATTAGAAGCGGCGGATGAAGGCATAGACTCAGTTCAATCGTCTCTGACGTATGTTTTACCCGATCATGTTGAAAATCTAACACTAACAGGTATTGCTCATATTGATGCAACGGGTAACGTTATCGGTAATGTGCTTGTTGGCAATAGTGCCAATAATGTGCTTGATGGTGGGGTTGGCATAGACACCATGACGGGTGGGCAGGGTAATGATACCTACATTGTAGATCATAGCAATGATCTGATTATAGAGCGTCCAGATTCAGGATTGATTGTTACTCGTGCAAATACAACAGCAACAGGTAGCCAAGTGTTGGGTGGTGCTAGCACCAACGCTAAATTTTCGGCAGATGGTACACGTATTTTGTTTGAAAGTTTGGCTACCAATTTGGTCGGTGGTGACACCAATACCAGCAGTGATATTTTTGTCAAAAACATCAATACAGGCGTAGTCACACGAATCAATACCAATAGTACGGGTATGCAAGCTAATGGTGGCAATAGCAGTGATGCTGCTTTCTCCGCAGATGGTGTTAATGTCATTTTTCGCAGTGATGCGACCAATTTAGTTGATAATGATACGAATGCCAAGAGCGATATTTTTGTTAAAAATCTAACTACAGGTGCTATTGCGCGTGTCAATACGGACAGTCTAGGAGCAGAGGCGAATGACGAAACGACGAGTGCCAGCTTATCTGCCGATGGTACAAAAGTTGTCTTCGCGAGTAGCGCCACTAATCTGGTGACAGGCGATATCAATGCCTCATCAGATATATTTTTAAAAGATTTAAAGACAGGGAAGGTTACTCGTTTAAGTACAGATAGTGTGGGTACGGCAAGTAATGGTAATAGCTTCATGCCGCAATTTTCGAGTGACGGCTTGAATGTGGTTTTTATCAGCAGTGCTTCTAATTTGAGTGTGGGTGATCTGAATGGAATGCAAGATGTATTTATCAAAAACCTGATCAGTCAAGAAGTCATCCGTGTCAATGTCACTGAAAATGGTACGGAAGCAAATAACCACAGTTATGATGCTGTCATTTCAGCAGATGGCACAAAAGTTTTATTTGCCAGTGATGCCGATAACTTGGTTATAGATGATAAAAACGGTGTTCGTGACTTGTTTGTTAAAGATTTAACAACAGGTGTCGTGAGCCGAATTAGCACCAACGACATGGGTGTTGAGGGTAATGCGGCGAGTTATAATGGACAGTTTTCGGCGGATGGTTCAAAAGTTGTTTTTGTCAGTAGTGCCAATAACTTTGTATTAGGTGATAACAATGGCCTACGAGATGTCTTTGTTAAGGATTTGGTCACAGGGGCAATTTCACGAGTTAGTACGGCAACAGAAGGCACTCAAGGCAATGGTATTAGTGGCGGTAATGTCGCGTTTTCTGCCGATGGAAGTAGAGTTGCTTTTGACAGTGCAGCCAATAACTTAGTGTCGGGAGATGTTAATGGCACGACGGATATTTTTATTGCGACCTTACCTTATACCAATAGTGGTATAGATTCCGTTCAGTCTTCCGCATCTTATTCGCTATCATCCAATGTTGAACATTTAACATTAACAGGCACAGCATCTATTGATGGTGCAGGAAATGATTTAGCCAACCAAATAATGGGAAACAATGGTGATAATATTCTGACAGGTGGTGCGGGTAACGATACCTTGAATGGTGGTTTTGGTCGTGATATTGCCAGTTATTCATCATCTTGGGTGAATTACGACCTAGTTGGTGACGTAAATAATGCGACAGTAACAGCAAGAGCGGGCGGCAATGAAGGTATTGATACGCTTATCAGTATTGAAAGCCTTAAGTTTAGTGGCACAATTGTTTCCTTAGTGGATGCTATTAATGATGCGCCTATTGGTGTCGCAGATACGAATACGAACGATGTTGTCGTTGAAGCAGGTGTGGGACTTGTTGCCGACGCAAGTGCAAAAGGTAATGTTCTGACCAATGACACAGATATTGATTTCTCGTTTGGTTTGGGAGAAACGAAGACGGTTAGTGCCATTAATGGCCAATCGGCGGATGTTGGTGTTGCCGTTTTGGGTACTTATGGCAGTGTTGTCATCAATGTCGATGGTAGCTATACCTATACTTTGGATGATATTGACACCGATACTAATGCACTTGCAAGTGGCCAATTAGTGACAGATACGTTCAATTATACTGTAGTTGATGCTCATGGTTTAACAGGTACAGCAACACTGACGATTCGGATTTCGGGTAGCAATGATGCGCCTGTAGGCTTAGCAACAGCCGTATTAGTAACAGGCACAGAAAATACTCAGTACGTGTTGAATAAAAGTGATCTACTGCAAGGATTTAGCGATGTTGATAGTAATACCACGCTATCTATTGCTAATTTAACGGCAGATCAAGGACAGATTACCGATAATCAAAACGGTACATATACGCTTACTCCCACGACTAATTATCATGGGCTAGTCAATTTAAGTTACAGCGTGAAAGATAATCATAATGCCAGTATCACAGCTAGCCAAAGTTTCACGCTGTTTGCGGCTGTCAATCATGCGCCAACGGGAACAGCAACAGCCGTATTAGCCACAGCAACAGAAGACGTGGCTTATGTTGTGAGTGTGAGTGATTTGCTACAAGGTTTTAGTGATATTGATGGTAATACCTTAACGATCAATAACCTGGCCGCAAGTCAAGGTATGCTTGTCAATAATAACAATGGCACTTACACACTCACACCTTCGACAAACTTTAACGGCGATGTCAGTTTGAGCTATAGCGTTATTGATAACAATGGTGGCAGTTTAGCGGCAACGCAGCATGTTAATTTTGCTTCCGTGAATGATTTGCCAACAGGCACAGCAACAGCTGCTCTTACCGCCGCTACAGAAGATGTGAAGTATGTTATAGCTGAAAGTGAGTTGTTACAGGGCTTTAGTGATGTTGACGGTACGTTGCATGTCGGGCAATTAACAGCTACTCATGCAACGATTGCCAATAATCAAAATGGTACTTACACCATTACGACAGCGGCTAATTATAATGGCATGGTTGATTTAACCTACAACGTGATTGATGGTAATGGTGGCAGCTTATCAGCAACACAACAATTTAATGTTTTAGCTGTCAACGATGCACCTGTTGGCCAAGCAACAGCAATATTAGCGGCGGCTGTAGAAAATAAAGCCTATGTCATCAAAAGTAGTGATCTATTACAAGGCTTTAGTGATGCTGAAGAAAATCCCTTAGCGGTAGCGAATGTTGCAGTAAGTCAAGGAACGATTGCCAGCACAGCCAATGGAACATATACCATTACACCACCAAGCAACTACGTGGGAGTTATTACCCTGACGTATAACGTAGTAGATGGTTTGGGTGGAAGTATTGCCGCCTCTCAGAATGTTGATGTCTTATCGGCTGCAAGTCATACACCTATTGGTGTAGCGACTGCGGTGTTAATGGCAGGAACAGAAGATAACGCGTATATCGTGAGTGCGACTGATTTATTGCAAGGCTTTAGCAGTGTTGACGGTGGTGTACTATCTGTCGGTAGTTTAGCCTCGGCACAAGGTGTGGTGACGAATAATCAAAATGGCACTTATACCATCACGCCAATCGCAGATTATAACGGTCAGGTTTCACTCAGTTATCAAGTTGTTAATAGCACTGGTGGCAGTTTGGCAGCTACGCAATCCTTTATCTTAGATGCAGTTAACGATGCCCCGACAGGCGTAGCGACGGCGGTCTTGGCAACAGGCACAGAAGATACGGCATACGTGGTCAAGGCCAGTGATTTGTTGCAAGGCTTAATGGATGTTGATGGTGATACGTTAACGCTCAGTCATTTAGCCGCTACACATGGCTCTATCATTAACAATCAAAATGGTACGTACACCATCACACCAACGAGCCATTACAACGGCGTAGTTGATCTCAGTTATGATGTAGTAGATGGTAATGGTGGCAGTTTATCGGTGAGTCAACATCTCACCCTAAATGCAGTGAATGATGCCCCAACGGGTGTCGCGACGACGCTTTTGGCCGCAGGTACTGAAGACACTGTTTATGTGGTTAATGCCAGTGATTTATTGCAAGGCTTTACCGATGCCGAAGGTGATACCTTAGCCATTAGCAACCTCAGTAGCACACGCGGAATCGTTGTTGATAATCAAAATGGTACATATAGCATTACCCCATCAGTCAACTTTAACGGCACATTAGTTCTCAATTACCATGTGGTGGATGGAAAAGGCGGCAGCATTGCCGCGACCCAGAGCTTACAGTTGGCCGCCGTAAATGATGCCCCGACAGGTACACCGACAGGCTCATTAGTGGCAGCTATTGAAAACAGAGAGTATGTATTTAGTGCCAGTCAGTTACTATTAGGCTTTAGTGATGCTGACAACGAAGCATTAACCGTGAATGCGGTCACATCTAATCTTGGGACAGTCAAAGACAATTTAGATGGTACATACACACTGACACCGCCAAGCAACTATAACGGCATGATTCAGTTGAACTACAATGTCACGGATGGCAAAGGCGGCAATCTTGCGGCAACACAGCAATTCAACGTGATTGTTGTTACGCAAATGTTGGTCGGAACAACAGGTGCGGATACTTTGCAAGGCGGTGGTGGTAACGATACTTACGTCGTGAATAATACAGGTGATGTGGTCACTGAACTTAATAATGCCAGCATTGATACGGTTCTATCCTCCGTTGACTACACGTTAAGCGCAAATATTGAGCATTTAACTTTAGCAGGTTCAGCGAACATTAACGGCACAGGTAATAACCTCAACAACAACATCAAAGGTAATGATGGTAATAACCGCTTAGAAGGTGGAGATGGTAATGATACGTTGTGGGGTGGCCAAGGCGTAGACACATTGATAGGCGGCCAAGGTAGCGACACGTATTATGTTGATAACATCAATGATGTGGTGAGTGAGTCCGCTCATATTGGCTATGAATTTAATACGATTTATAGCTCTGTTGATTACACACTCAGTGCGCATGTTGAACGTCTGATTTTGCAAGGAACAGACAACTTAAACGGCACAGGCAATGATGAGCATAATACCTTAGAGGGAAATAGTGCTAACAATAGTTTGGTGGGTGGAGCAGGAGATGACCGACTAGATGGCATGATGGGTATTGATACCCTGAAAGGTGGTTTAGGTTCAGATTTTTACACGGTTGATAATGTTGCTGACGAGGTCGTTGAGTTAGCGAATGAAGGCGTGGATGTTGTTAGCAGTAGCGTAGATTATAGCTTGAGTGCTCATGTTGAACGCTTATTTTTGACGGGTACAGCAAACCTCACGGGTACAGGTAACGATCTGCACAATACTTTATATGGTAATAGTGGAGATAACCTGCTCAGTGGCGGTATAGGCAACGATACACTGAATGCTCAAGCAGGTAATGACACATTAGATGGCGGACTGGGTAATGATTACCTGAAGGGCGGTTTAGGCAATGATACTTATGTGTTTGGCTTAAATGCAGGTCGAGATACCATTGACAACAGCGATGCAGGAAATGGTAATGATAAAGTGTTATTTGGTGCAGGTATTACGACAGACCAAGTCTGGTTACGGCAAGTGAATTCGGATCTTGAGGTATCGATTATTGGTACAACGGATCGCGTATTAATGACCGATTGGTATAGCAATACAGCCAAACAAGTGGATAGCTTAGTGTTGTCAACGGGCGAGGTGTTATTGGCGAGTGAGGTGCAAAACTTGGTCACAGCGATGGCAGCGTTTACACCACCATCGTTAGGCCAAACAAGCTTAAATACGGCACAACATACTGCTTTAGACAGTGTGATAGCTGTTAGTTGGTAATCAAAAGCTATAACGTCTTAATGAGCAAAAAGCCCAGTCAGGGAAACCTGAATGGGCTTTTTTGTTAGGCTCGTACGTTGTTACGCAGGCTGAGCGAGCGGAGTCAAAGCCTTCTTTTGAAGAGATTGAGCTTAGATTTTTAAGTTTTTTAGCGAAAAACAACCTAAATTGAATAGCGTTAACAGATCATACTTAGCTAACTGCTAACTGCTAACTGCTAACTGCTAACTGCTAACTGCTAACTGCTAACTGCTAACTGCTAACTGCTAATCAAGTTGCGGTTCTAACACTTCCACCGCATCACCAAATCCTCTCAGCCACCAAAGTAATTGTTGGGTGTTTTTAACGGTTGCTTCGACCAATAGACGATCGTCTGCGGTTTCGCTAATCACTTGATCTTCGCTGAGCTTACTTTCATACAAATGATCACCGACCGCTTTGGTAAATAGCGCTTTGAGTCGAATGGTATCGCCCGAACCAAAACCTAACGCACCTGTCGCTAAATAATCATCAATATTAAAATCATCAGGAATGATTGACCCCGTTTTTAGTAACTCCGCAGACAGAAATCGCTGTAGCGCAAACAGTCGAATTTTTGGACTGTCGGTGCGTGTACAGACTAAATATATTACAGGGCCTCGTTGGACAATGGCCAAGGGGTTAAGGGTGTATTCTGCGGATATTTTGTCGTAACGCCGTTGATAACTAACGACTAATTGTTTGTTGGTCAATAAGGCTTCGTAAATCGCCTGCTGTGCTTCGCGCTTAACGGTTGGCGGAATCAAGGGTTGAGTCGGTGGAATAATCCGTACGCAATCTAACCAATGACGGCCTTGATTATCACTATGATTGACCGCCCGTTGCGCCATATCAAACCACGGCCGCAGTTCATCTAATAAACTCGGTGGTAGCAGATGACGCAGATGTTCTTCAACCATCAAAAACGTCACCGCTTGGCTGGTGCTAATGTGTGGCAAACTGGAAATTTGCGCATCAGCACGCCAGCGCCAACCCTGTGGACTTGCGCCATTGCTTTCTAAGGGAAAACGTTCGGCTAATTGGTTTAAGTCGCGCTGAATGGTTCGCAAACTGACTTGAACACCTTCACGTTCAAGCATCTGTTGAATGTCTGCCGTGCCAAGCCATTTGCCTTGAGGAAGTCGTTGTAACGTTAACCATTGCCGATGCAAACTGCTGGCTTTTTCCTTGCTCATCATAATGAATGCCCCCGATAAATAGGCATCAACTTACCACGCCTAGCCGATAAAACAAGCTGACCTTCGTCCTTTGGCGACAAATAGTGTCGCCTTAACTAACGCGACACAGGCCGTCGTATGGTGTTGTTTACCGTCTTCTTCACCACGCTTTTCTTTTTCATAATGGCTTGGCAAATCATCGCATCTATTTTAGAAGGAAGGAGAAACATAATGTTAATACTCTCGATTGTCACCACGACACTGTTATTGATGATGACACAGCATCGGATATGGGTTTTTGCAGGTTTAGGCGGCGCAGTATGTTCGTGGGGTTTATCGCAGTTAGTCACAATTTTTGAGCGGATACTACCGCCAGATTGGCATGTTTTTAATGGCGTTTTTGCTTTTTTAGTCGTTGCCTTCGTGGTGTTATGGTTGATTTCTTTGTATGAAAGAATATTGCCTGTCCGTGATGAAACGTAGGACTTGGGAGTTGTCGCAATAACTGTTACATTTCAGCTCTCAATATTAAAATAACAGAACTTGCGCGAGTCAGGCCGTGAGTTCTTTGCTAACAAGAGGGTGAGCATGAATAAGTTTCAATTGTTATTGTTATTTATGGCAGGGCGGATGCAGTATCTTTCGCACAACAGTGCAGGATTTATGGCGATGTTGCATAACCGTCATTTTGTCATTCAACTGCAAACCTTTGATAGCCAAACGGTACGGTATTTTTCGGTAAAAAATCGACGTATTCGCTCACATGGTCAAGCACATCCTAAACCTGATTTTGTCTTGAGTTTTAAGGATGAAGAGTACGCGATAAAAACCTTAAGCAAAGCGTCGCCAATGGCCTTTATGAAAGGCATGCAAGCGGGCGATATTAAAATGGAAGGCGATTTTGGTTTGTTGATGTGGTTTAACAATGCCGCTAAGTTTTTACAACCCGATGTGCCAAGACCTGTCCTTCAAGCGGTAAAATGGGCAAAAGCACAGAAAAAAGCATTAACCGCTTAGGTTGTTGAGAGGAGAAATAAATTATGTCGTTGCACGATAAAACGGTAGCAGAGGCACGGCGCAATATTGAACAGCGTGAGCAAGGTTATCGTGAGAAATCGCTAAGAATGTATCCTCATGTTTGTGGTCGTTGTTCGCGTGAGTTTGCTTACCCGAACTTGCATTTATTAACGGTGCATCATCGTGATCACAATCATGATAATAACCCCGAAGATGGTAGTAATTGGGAGTTATTGTGCGTCTACTGCCACGATGAAGAACACTCTAAACATTTAACCCAGTCCAGTTTTGCCCATGAAAAACCGATTGCGATTGCCACAAGCAAAGCCTTTGCAGGTTTGGGTGATTTGCTGAAAGGTAAAAAGTAGTTTTAACAACAAGGAAAAGGAAAGAACATGTTTAAAAGTCTCGCATCTGACGTATTCGGTTTAAGTGATATTGGCAAAATTATTGATGCCAAGGATTTTGATAAAACCGATGTCGATGATTATATCTTTCAAGAAGATAACGAAGAAATTTTCGTCGTGATTAAGTCAAAAATGGATGAATATTGTTTTACTAATTTGGGCTTTATTCATCTCAATGGCAATTTGGCGATTAGCAAGAAGAAAGTATTGACTCGTTATTTGTATAAACACCATCCGATTACCGATGTCTGTATCGAAACGGCAGGAACAGTTGATTTAGACGCAGAGCTGAAGTTTAGTCTTAGCGGTAAAGCCATTTCGATTGATATTGATAAAAAGCAAATAGCGCAAATTAAAGCGATATACAAAGCGTTGTTTACTATCTCGGAAAAATTCAAAGAAATTCAACGTGATATGACGGTTTTGCAAAATACACATGATGCAGTTAATCGTATGTTTGTATTACGGGAATTACCGGAACAAGTGGTATTAAGTTTGCCAGATATTGTTAATCAAACGACACAGCAAATAGAGGCTGCTTATCATAGTCGTCGGATAGTCATTCAAAATTATGATTTTGGCTCTATTTTTAAGCGTTATATTAAACAGTCATGATGAATATAAAAACTGAAAAGCCTGTGTGAAATAGTAGTCTAATGGAGTTTTCAGAGGCAGGCTTTATGGCCGTGTGTGATAAATGCCTGAATGAGGGTTTTTATATTACGTTTATCACGAGTGGTTTATGGTGGATAACTCGGCCATAAGTATGCTTTAAGCCTATTTTAACTTAGATCAGACATTATTTTCTCTTGAGAAAAACACCCAAAGATAAGTGTTTCAATCATCAACATCAGCAGGGTCGATTTCATTTGTGCCAAAGTTATAATGCTCATCGGTCGCCCACGTTATTTTTTGATGGTGTAGGCAAAAAGCATCTTTAAGTGCGTTACGAATGAGTGGCTCATGAATAAAATCCTCACACACATAAGCAAGAAATTTATTGGACTTGTAATCAAACATAATCCGTCCGCGTGGAATTTCTTCGTAGCCAAAGTCACCCAATTCTTTATGTTTTAAAACAACTTTTGGCCATAGCTTAACGTGTGCTTGCTCGGAGTCATGAAAGTGTCGGCCATTACTCTCTACGTTGAATTTTTCAGGAAAGGCGCAAATGACATTGTTGGGCAAAATCCAGAAAATGCCAATGCAGGGGTAAGATGGGGTCGTGTCCATGAAGCTCTCCTAAGTCTTGTTTTTTGTTTTGGTAATGAGAAGCGTATTTACTGAACAGGAATAACAACTATTTCAGCCACTCAACCACAATAGGCGGATTCAGTGGTAAATCTAACTCAAGCACCGAACAAGCATTGATAAACGTTGTTTCATCATGAATGAGTTGCCCATAACTTGCGTGAATATGGCCAAACACATGATATTTAGGTTTGATTTCTTTTATGCGTTGTAGCAAGTCTTTGCAACCGACTCGTTTGCCATCTGCTTGGTCTAAGCGTTGAAAGGGCGGTGTGTGTGTAATCAAAATGTCGGTATTGGTAGGAATCTTTTGCCATTTTTTGGCTAAAGCTTCGCCACGCGATAAGTTAAATGCCATATCAAAAAAAGCAGGTTGCCACGGGCTGCCATAAAAATGAATGCCTTCAATGGTGATCGCTTCGTCTTCTAAATAAGTGGCGTTATGAAATAAAAACCAGCCCCCGTCTTCTTGTACACAGACTTCGTGATTGCCAGCAATTACCAATTTATGACGATGGGGCAGTGTGCCTAACCATTCGTCAAATTCTTGAATTTCGGCGCGAGTACCGTATTCGGTCATATCGCCTGCATGAATCAAAATGTCTCCATCGGGCATGGTTAATTGGTCATGGCAGTTGTGAGTGTCGCTAATCATCACGATTTTAATGGGCTTTTTCATAAAAAATCCAAAGAAATGTTTAGTTGCATACTGACAGCAGGGTGGAGTTTGTCTGTAGACAATAATATGCCTACAGACAATGCAAGGTCTTATTTTCCAATGGGTTCGGCTTGATTGAGCTTTTCGGCGTTTTTCATGGCAACACGAACATCTTCATAGCTAAAAGCAATGGAAATGTTGTCTCGATTAAATTTGTCAACATCTTGGAAGGTTTCATGGATGTCTCCACTTCCACGGAAGACGGAGACTTCACCACTAGCATTAGTAACCTGATAGTTTGGACGAACACCAGTCCCCGTTTGTCCTAAACGCACTGAGCTTTCGGACTTCATATTGTCTAAAACTTTTTGTAAAAATACATAGCCCAATGTTTCTAGGCTTCTGCCCCAAATAATACCGTGACTTGTAGTTGACATCATAAACTCCTGCCAATGTGACTTGGCGTTAAAAAGCGCAAAACGCGCATTAAAAGTGACTACTTAAATTGAAGAATTTTTTGTTTAAGAGTCGCTTGATTTTTAGCTGACAAACCTTTGTAAACTTTGAACAGTAACTGACAAACATCGTCTTCTAATTCATCAGCTTGTACAGGTTGTTTGCTAATATTTAATCTAAACAATGAGTTGGGCTTTTTTTCAAATCTTTTACAAAACGCGCAAAACGCTTTGTATAGTTCAGCGTATTTTGGATGGCTTGTGTCAATCGTTTCATACCATGTTGCCAATACACTTTCTGTTGTACGTCCATCAAGACCTGCACGATTGTATAGCGCATAACTTTCAGCATTCATCTCTTGATAGCCGATGTATTTGCTAGGTGCAAATAGATGTTGTCCTGTTTTTGAGTCAACTTGGCAATACCACGCACGGTAATAGGGAATATTTTCAACTAATGTGGCAACCGCAAAGCTCGACGTTTGCTTATCAAAAGAAATACACTCTTCGTGAAAATGCTCAATATTACTTAGAGCATCTTCAAATGAGTCAATAGGAGTGGGAGATTTCATGGTTTAATTCCTGATTTTATTTTGTAAGTTTAGTTCAAGAATTCAATGAATACAACTATTTCTCGATGAAAGGCTTAGGTTTTTTATTGATGTGTTATTTACCACTAATCGCGTTCATTCAACGTATTGATTGGTTGTACAAAAAACGTCTAAAATGTATTTACAAAAATGTAAAATAAGCTAGTATTAACCATGAAAATAACGTGGCATGAACGTAAAAATCAAATAAATCAGCGTAAGCATGGGGTTCGCTTTGAGTTGGCGCAAAATGTTTTTGATGATGAGCATTGCTTAACGCGTCAAGACCGTATTGAGGACGGCGAGCAGCGTTGGCAAACATTGGGCAAAATTCAAGGTGTTGATCGGGATTTATGGCTAGTGCTATTGGTTGCTCATACATTGGACGACGAAGGCGAAAAAGAACTTGTCCGTATTATCTCGGCACGATATGCCACTAAAGAAGAGAGACGTATCTATGAAGCACAAACTTACTCAGCAGGAACTAGAAAACGAATTTAAAGTGATGCCTGTCATGTCGGATGAGGATATAGACTTTAGTGATATACCAAAGACGACAGCACAGGACTGGGAAGGAGCAGTGCGTGGAAAGTTTTATAAACCGATGAAACAGGTCGCTACGGTGAGGTTAGATATGGATGTCTTGGCGTGGCTGAAATCACAAGGGCGAGGTTATCAAACGCGACTCAATGAGATACTCAGAAAAGCAATGATAGAAGAAATAAAACAAGGCCACTAACTCCAAAAGGCCGCCATTCGCGGCCTTCTGACCGTATAAACTCACCAAACCCCCTCAAAATAAACCTCCCCACCTCATAGCCCCTCACCCTATTTTGCAGGATAATCCCCCGCTAATCGTTGACATTATTATCTGGATTTTAAGAATGCGTTTTTTAGGATTACTCTGTGCTATTGGCTTATTGGCCGCCTGTACTACCCCCCAAGTTATTGCGCCTACGCCTCCAGTCAAGCCCGAACCCCTCACTGCGGTTTATAAACAAAGTGACTGGAACGCCTTACCTAACTGGCCGGGTGAACAATTAACCACCACATGGCCATCATGGTTAAATTCCTGCAAACGCCTGATCTCTCGTCCTGTTTGGAAAGATATTTGTGCTGATGCCGTGATGTTGTCGCCACAAGACGATGCCAGTATTCAAGCCTTTTTTGAGCGATACTTTAATCCGTGGCAAATTGAAACCAATACAGGTGTCAATACAGGTCTGGTGACGGGTTATTACGAGCCGTTATTAAAAGGCAGTCTTGAGCCGAAAGAGGGCAGTGTGCCGTTTTACGCCGTGCCCGATAATTTGTTGGTGTTAGACATGGTCAAGCAATATCCTGATTTAAAAGGTAAACGCTTGCGTGGCCGCTTAGAAGGCACAAGAACGGTGATTCCGTATTGGAGTCGGCAAGAAATTGCTGAAGGTAAAATGGCCAATAATGCCAAAGTGTTGGCATGGGCAGATGATGCCGTTGAAGCGTTTTTTATGGAAGTTCAAGGTTCGGGGCGTATTCAGCTACCAGATGGCAATCTTGTCCGTTTAGGTTATGCCGACCAAAATGGCTACCCGTATAAATCCATTGGTAAATGGTTGATTGAGCAAGGCGAGCTAACCGCAGATAAAGCCTCAATGCAAAGTATTCAAGCATGGGCAAAGGCCAATCCGCAACGCTTGCAAGAAATGTTAAATGCCAATCCCAGTGTTGTTTTTTTTCGCACCCTGTCAGGCACGGAAGGGCCTATTGGTGCGCTAAATGTGCCATTAACCGATGAGGCCAGTGCCGCAGTTGACCCTAAATTTGTGCCATTAGGTAGTCCAATTTATTTATCAACGACTCGTCCAAATGACAACACCCCATTGAATCGTTTAATTCAAGCACAAGATACAGGTGGCGCGATTGCAGGGCCGATTCGTGTGGATTATTTTTGGGGGTTTGGCAATGCCGCAGGGCAATTGGCAGGACGGATGAAGCAAAAGGGTCAAGTTTGGGTGTTGTGGCCTAAAGGTCAAGAGTTACCGAAACCCACATTGTAGGGGTGAATTTATTCGCCCAGCCTAGTCTCCAATGATTGCAGGCGGTTAAAACCGCCGCTACAGGAATTTTTAGCAATGACCGCTTCTTCTTTACAGGCTCGCGCTGTAGCGACGCTATCCCGTGTGTTTGGTTATGATCAATTTCGAGGTCAACAACAAGAAGTCATCCTCACGGTGGCACAAGGTCACCATGCCTTAGTGTTAATGCCGACAGGTGGCGGTAAAAGTGTTTGTTATCAAATCCCCTCATTATTGCGTGATGGTGTTGGTATTGTCGTGTCGCCGTTAATTGCCTTGATGAAAGATCAAGTCGATACCTTACGTGAGCTAGGCATTAAATCCGCATTTTTGAATAGTTCGTTGCCCATCAGCGAGCAACGTGCCGTCGAGCAAGCCTTATTAAATGGTCAGTTAGATTTATTGTATGTTGCGCCAGAGCGTTTACTGACCGAAGGCTTTCTGCGTTTACTGCATCAAGTTCCGATTGCGTTATTTGCCATTGATGAAGCGCATTGTGTCAGTCAATGGGGGCACGATTTTCGGCCTGAATATCAAAAGTTAGGTGTGTTAGCGGAGCGATTTCCGCAAATTCCACGTATCGCGTTAACCGCTACTGCTGACGAACGCACCCGTAACGATATTATTGCGGTGTTAAAGCTCGCCAATGCGCCCGTGTTTATTTCCAGTTTTGATCGTCCCAATATTTATTATCAGATTGTCGAAAAAGACAATGGCCGTCAGCAATTATTGGATTTTATCAAACAACAGCCTGAAGGCTCGGCAGGCATTGTCTATTGTTTGTCGCGGAAACGCGTTGAGGAAACTGCAACCTTTCTACAAAGCAAAAATTTCCCTGCCTTGGCTTATCATGCAGGTTTACCCGCTACCGAACGTGCGCGGGTGCAAGATGAATTTCTACTCGAAGAAGGACGTATTGTCTGTGCGACGGTAGCTTTTGGGATGGGGATAGATAAACCCAATGTTCGTTTTGTGGCGCATGTTGACTTGCCCAAATCGCTCGAAGGTTATTATCAAGAAACGGGTCGTGCAGGACGTGATGGTTTGCCGTCAACCGCATGGATGACGTATGGTTTGGCCGATTTAATTTCAGTTCGTCGGATGTTGGCGCAGTCAGAAGCACCGCCCGACGTGAAACGCGTCGAGTCCACCAAGTTGGATGCTTTATTAGCCTATTGCGAAACCGCAAGCTGTCGGCGACAAGTGTTATTACGTTATTTTGGTGAAAGTCGGCCTCAACCCTGTGGTCATTGTGATATTTGCAGCCAACCACCCATCACATGGGATGCCACCATTGCCGCGCAAAAAGCCTTATCGGCCGCAATTCGGACAGGTAATCGTTTTGGTGCCGCGCATTTAAGCGATGTCTTGTTAGGTGTGGATAGCGACAAAGTCAAACAGTTTGGCCATAACCAATTGCCGACCTTTGGCGTAGGCAAAGAACTCAGCGAATCCGCATGGCGTAATGTTTTTCGGCAGTTGGTGGCGTTGGGGTATTTATTACCCGATGAGGATGGTTTTGGTGGTTTAGCCTGTAGCGACAAAGGGCGAGTGTTGTTGAAAGGTGGCGAGCGTTTACAGTTACGCGAGCAAGCACCAGCGAAAGTGAAAGCGGGTCGTAAAGAGCGCAGTTTCAAAGTGGTTGGTGATTTATCGCCCGAAGCACAACGCCGTTTTGATGCCTTACGACTGTTACGTTTAACCTTTGCCCACGCACAGAATGTGCCGCCGTATGTTATTTTTAACGATGCCACATTACGAGACATGGCCATTGCTGACCCATCCACGCCTGCACAGTTATTAAAAGTGAATGGTATTGGTGAACAAAAATTAGCCCGTTATGGTCAAGCCTTTTTAGCGCGATTAGCCGAAGTTCGCGTTTTATCGGCGGATGTTGCCTTACCGTATGTTGAGCCAAATACCGCCAAAATAGATACCATCGAAGCAACCTTTGCACTCATCACACAAGGACTAACCCGCGAACAAATAGCTGAGCAACGCGGTTTGTCTGTCGATACCATTGGTGGCCATTTATTAAAACTCTATCAAGCTGAACGAATTAGCTTGGCGCAAGCCTTGTATTTACAGGCCAATGAAGTCAAAGAAATTAGTGACATGGGTGAGCAATTAGGCATGAGTTCAACGCAAGCAGCGACTAAAGCCTTGCGTGAGGCATTAAGCAATCGTTTTAGCTATGCCGATTTGAATATGGCGTTATGGTTGAGGGCACAGCAATAACAGGTGATGCTTTTCTAGGGGGATATTGTTGTCGAATGAAGCAATCAGGCGTAAAAAGGGTAGAACTAAAGTCTTAATCCTAGACAAAAATAATAGGAGAGCAATATGTCTGAAACGATCTTTATGATTCACGGGATGTGGGGTGGCTCATGGTATTGGCAAAACTATAAACACTATTTAGAAGCAAAAGGCTATCGCTGCATCGTGACGACATTACGTCACCATGATGTTAGCCCCAAAGATGCGCCACATCCACAATTGGGTACAACCAGTCTCTTAGATTATGCCGATGATTTAGAACAGGAAATCCGAGCATTAGGTGTCAAGCCCATTATTATGGGGCACTCAATGGGGGGATTATTAGCCCAAATGTTAGCGGCGAGAGGTTTAGCAAAAGCGGTTGTGTTGCTTGCCCCTGCATCCCCTGCGGGCATTTTGGCGTTAACGCCCTCGGTGATTAAAAGTTTTTGGTCGGTGATGACGGTCTGGCAGTTTTGGAAAAAGCCGATGCGCTTGAGTTTTGATGAAGCTGTCTATGCCATGCTGAATTTATTACCAGTAGAACAACAACATCATGCGTATGCGCATTTTGTCAGTGAGTCGGGTCGAGCTGCTTTTGAAATTGGCTATTGGTTATTGGATCGTCAACAGGCAACACGCGTAGAAACGGATAAAGTCACTTGTCCCGTCTTGGTACTGGCAGGCACAGAAGACAGAATTACACCCCTATATGTACAACGCAAAATTGCCGACAAATATAAAAATTTAGCTACCTATCGTGAGTTTCCCGATCATGCCCATTGGTTGATGGCCGAGAAAGGCTGGGAAGGAATTGTTGGTTATGCCGATGACTGGCTGCACAACTTAAAAGTCTAGCCATGAAGTAGGTCGATGAAGTGAAAGGGAGGGAGTTATTTGATGCGAGATTTAGTGTTTAAAACGGCTTTGTTATTGACGGTGATGTTATCAAGCCAAAGCGAGGCACGAGATTTAGTGAAAATCATGCGCCAAGATCAGCATCAAGTCGCTATGCAAGTGTATCAACCTGACAATAAAACCTGTGACGCAACTGCAATTGTTTCGCATGGCGCAGGTGGTTCAGAAAATGGATATGAATATATTGCCGAGTTTTTAAGCCAACACCATTACTTAGTGCTGGTGGTTGGCCATCAAGAAAGCGGTGATGCCGTATTACGGCCACTGATTCGTAAAAAAGGACTCATTCCTGCATTAAGTGAACTCATTACTATTCCGAGTGCCTATCAAGCCCGATTTATGGATATTAATGCGGCTCGACAATGGGCAAATCAGCGTTGTAGCACGCCATTTACGGTGTTAATAGGCCACTCCATGGGGGCGGCAACCGTGATGTTGGAGGCAGGCGCAAAAAATAAGCTCAATATACAGGGTGCTGATAGTTTTGATGCCTATGTGGCGATGTCACCACAAGGCGTAGGTTCGATTTTTCCAATGAATGCGTGGAAGAAAATTCGTAAGCCTGTGTTGTTGTTAACAGGTACAAAAGACAACGAGTTAAATGGTTCTTGGACAACACGAATGGATGCTTTTGCTAATATGCCTGCTGGTTGCAAATGGCTAGGGGTAATAGACGGGGCTACTCACATGAACTTTGCTGACCGAGGCTTTTCTCGAACTACAGAGAAATTAGTGACAGAAACAACTTTGGCTTTTTTGGATGGGGTAAGGGCTAAAAAGTGTACTTTACCGAATCCGAGTAGTGGCATGAGTTTGCAGGGGAAGTGACGAAAATTATTAAGGCTTAGACTCCGCTCAGCCAACGGGAAATGCTCCCTGAGCGGAGTCGAAGGGGTATTAAACAGGTTTCAACATATTATACGTTTGAACCTGCCCCTAGCGAATATGTTCAAAATCCACCCGTAACCCCATTAATAAACGAATTAACTCGGCTTGAGAATGCTGCCCTGTTTTTTCATAAATCGCTTTGAGATAGGTTCGTACAGATTCGGTGGATAGTCCGCTGTGTTCAGCAATCGTGTTGATATTAGGGGTGTTAATAAAAAGTTGGCAAATACTGACCTCACGTGGACTAAGCTGATAATTATCTTGTAACAAGCGATCTGACAGGTGATAGCCTTGGTCGGGATCCGTCAAAAAAATGGCAGCAGCAATGTTATCTTGACGTAAATCTTGCCACGCATCAAGCGATGATAATGGCACAATACTTAACATCAATGGTGTTGAGCGATGTTGGCTATTAAGTCCTATAACGCCGCCGTGAGCACCTTTACAATCGCGTTGGCTAGTTTCGATAGCACCACGAATTAATTTTTGTAAGATTGAGTTTTGTGGATTATTTTGAGCGCGTAAGCCTTCCTGTTGAATCGTAATAGCCTCGTGCTCAGCAATCAAGCGAGCGGCACGCGGATTAGCAAAGTGGATACGCGCATCATTACCTAACAATAACACACCCGTAACCATCGCATCTAACATAGTGTATAGGCGAGTATTTTCGTTTTTAACGGCCATTAATTGCCGATGAATTTGTAATGCTCGGCGAATATGTGAGGTGATACGTTCTAAAAAGGCCGCTGCATCTGCACCAAAAACTCCCATTTCTTCGGGGCGGTGTATGCCTACGACGCTCCAGCGAAAATCACCATGATCTAATAATGCGCCGAGTTGTGATGTCATGCCCCATTTTTGTAGAAAGCCATAATAGTCGCCATACTCTTTTTGCACATTTTCGATAGAGCCAAAAACATCAATAGAGGTATGAGGCACGCCCACGCCAAACTTTGCCAACCCTGCACCCACGACCTTCATATCAACCACATTCCAGCCTGATTCTTGATACTCAATTAAACATTGCTCAGGAATATTGTGTGGAAAAAAGAGATTGTAGGCAGGGTTTAGTTGATCCATGGCAATAATGTTGGCGGTTTTTGCTTGGGTATGTGTAGCAATTTTGGTCAGGATGTTTGGCCATAAACGAGCATCCATAGCGGCATCGTAAATATCTCCAATCAGTCGGTGTTCTTCAATAGAAATATTGTGCATTAGGTGTGCCTGTATTTGTTTGTTTTTTTCAATGTTATAGGGTTGAGTTTGTACAGTGAATAGCTTTTTTAGAAAAATGGGACGTTTATGAAAATCTACCCCCAAATGGGGATATTTAATGAAATATTGATTGTGTTATTTTTAGCAATTAGATTTTGTATGTTTTGTGATGACGGTCAGTAAATTAAATGTTGCTTGTTTGTTATAATTTGTAAGTTTTAATTAGTGTATGATAAATCAAGCGTTTTTCACCGTTTTTCACCGTTTTTCACCGTTTTTCACCGTTTTTCACCGTTTTTCACCGTTTTTCACCGTTTTTCACCGTTTTTCACCGGTTTTCACCGTTTTTCACCGTTTTTCACCGTTTTTCACCGTTTTTCACCGTTTTTCACCGTTTTTCACCGTTTCTCGTTTCTCGTTTCTTCGAGGTTTTTATGACTGATTTGTTCATTCGTCGCGCTGTGTCAGTAGGCACGTTAGGCGCATCGCTGTTGTTGTTTGGATGTGGTGGCGGAGGGGGTGATAGTGGTGGCGGTAGCCCACCTGCGGCAACGTCAGTTGATGTGCCGATTACCGTAGTGGATGGCCTGATTCAAAATGCCAATGTGTGCTTGGATAAAAACAGTAATGGTACATGCGAAAGCGATGAGCCGTCAGGTAAAACCGATACGTCAGGAAAAGTGACATTAAAAGTAGATGTTGCGGATGCGGGTAAATACCCTGTCATTGCGGTGGTCGGTACGGATGCCATTGATGCTGATACAGGAGCTGTGCCTGTAGCATTTACGCTAAAAGCTCCTGCGGATAAACCGAATGTGATTAGCCCACTGACGACATTGGTGCAAAGTGCCATGTTAAGCAAAGGAATGAATAGCACCGATGCGGAAAGTTATGTAAAAAAGCAAATGGGTTTAAAGGTGTCGCTGTTTGATGATTTTGTCAAAGGGGCAACAGTCGACCACAAAACAGCGGCAACAGTAGCACGTATGGTGGTAGTGACGACACAGCTTCAGTTTACGGCATTGGCAAGTGCAGTAGGAGAAACGGCAAAAGATGGTGCAAAAATCACTAAAACTGATGTGGATAAAGTGGTACAAAAACATCTGCTAGAAATTTTGTCGGACTTTTTGCCCTCCGTAAATAATCTGAAAGAGTTTTCAATAACAGCGAAAGACAATGTAGAAAAGGCGTTGTTGGCTCAATCTAATATGTTGGTTAATGATAGTGATTTGACACTAGACAACTTGCCGACAATCATTGCTAAAGATAGGGACGCATCAAGCCCTTCAAACAAAGACAAGACGGTTACTATTTCGGGCATTGTTTCAGTAAGTCCAATCAATGGAGCTAACGTTACCGCGTTTAGTGTTGTAAATGGTGAGAAAAAAGCACCTTTGGCAACGGTGAAAACAGATGCCAATGGTAAGTACTCCTTAACACTGAGCACATCAAAAGAGCCTGTTATTGTTGAGGCGTCAGGGGGTAGTTACACGGATCCAGCTTCTGGTGAGGTTGTGCCACTCGACACGGTATTAAGGTCTGTTACGGCCAGTGCGGAGAAAGATACCTTTGTTAGCATCACCATTTATTCTGAAGTGGTTGTACGTCTTGCAGAAGCTAAAGGTGGATTAACACAAACCAATGTAGTGACAGCAAAAGACCTTGTTACTCAGCAAATAGGTTTTGACCCAATCAGAACGCGTCCTGTGAATGGGTTAATGACGGACTCTACTAGCTGGACTGCAAATGGCTTGACATATAGCACGTTAAACGGAACGGCAGCCCAATATAAAAATGAAAGTGAAATTTCACTGCCGCTTTTGTTGGATAACTTTTCTACACTGTTCCAAACAGAGCAATTTAATGTAACACCATACGTAATTTCATCGGTGAATAACTATGGCGCTAACAGTCGAAATGTCAATGAAGTATTGACGGCAAGAAATACATCGGCAGGAACAATGGCAACATGCTCTAACGCTCAAAGTTGTTTTGGGCCAAGCTTTCTTCCACGTTGCCCAACAAAACCAGTCATTACTTGTAACAATAAAGCGCAAAAGCCTGTGAATGGGGTCTGTAAAACAACACCAACACCAACACCAACACCAACACCACCAACATGTACTGCTCCAAAAGTAATACAAAATGGTGTTTGCATTACGCCTTATTCGTTAACGGGAACGTGGGTAGGGACTTGGTCTTGGAAGGGCTATTCTCCGAAAAATCCAGAATGTTTATATAATGATGGTGGAGCTATATCCATCACACTTAGGCAAAATGGCGTAATTGTAGATGGAACAACCAACTATGCTGAAGGAATACAAAGACGAAGCGATGACGGTACATGTAAGTTGACATCTACTAGTAGAGGAACTGGTGGTGGTATAACTGGAGATGCAAGAGGTATTAACGATACCACGGGAACACTGTCTTTTACTGATTTAGGTATAGATACGTTGACTTTTACAGGCTCTATGCAATTGAATGGGAATAAGTTAACTGGCACTATTTCAAGAACAGGTTCTGTTGGTGCTCAATCGGGTACTTTAAGTTTAACTCGGCAATAGTTTCGATCTTGAAAACAAAAAAGGCATCTTCCGATGCCTTTTTTACTATCACCACAGCAAGGATTAACCCTTAGCGCGTGACTTGAATTCGCCATTACGGGAATCAATTTCGATACGCTCACCGATTTTGATAAACACAGCAACTTGCAACGAATAGATTACGAGGTTGTGACCATCCTAGAGCTAGTTGCTCTTGATGACTTTTATAATGTGTTCAAGGAGATTTTAAATGAATAAACAATTATTGTCAGGTTTGATCTTGGCAGTTTCTTTGTCTGTAGCAACGGCGAATGCCGCAACATATACGACAAAAAATATGGCGGCAGCAATTAAAGCTAATCCATCTGCGGCAGCGCAAATTGTAGCTTCTGTGATGAAAGACTCTCCAGAGTCAGCAGGTTTTATCATTCAAACAGCAATCAAAGCAAGCCCATCTGCAGCGGCACAAATTGTGGCTGCGGGTATTCAGAACTATACTGGCAATGTTAGTCTAATCATCAATTCGGCCGTTTCTATATCTCCACAAGCTAATATAGAAATAGTGACGGCAGCTTTTAAAGCCAAGCCCACCGCAGTGGCTGAAATTACACAAGCTGCATTTACGTCTGAGAACATACAAGGTGTGATTGATTACAGCAAGATCACAGAAGCTTTAATTAAAGTCAACCCACTAGCATCCGCGGATATTGTCACTGCCGCGGTTAAGGCGCATCCGTCTCGTGCGATTTTGATTGCAGAGGGAGCTATTAAAGCAAACCCTATGGCCGCTGAGTCAATTGTCAGTATTGCAATTAAGGCAAATAAAAATGCAACAGCAGATATTGTCAATATGGCAATCAAGGTAAATCCGTCCGCAGCAGTGGCAATAGCATCCACAGCAATTACAACCTATCCCAATTTATTTGTTGATATTACTAAGTCTGCAATCCAAGCAGATCAAAAACAGGCTGCCGCAATTACCACGGCAATAATTAATGTTGTTCCAAATCAATCTGCAATGATTACAGAGGTTGCGGTTACTGCGGCTACATCAGTCATTACTATTGAAAAAGGCATAACTTATATTAGACCTGCATCAACTGTTGCTGCAAAAGCAAAGGCTTCTGCTATAGCGGTAGAAATTACCGCAGCGGCACTAAAAGCAGCACCAACCAATTCGGTAGCTATTACACAGTCTGCGATTAAAGCGGCCCCTTCTTTTGCCAATGAGATTACTGCTGCAGTGATTAAGACTAGCCCATCTATAGCAGCAGATATAGCTAAAGGTACAACAGGAACGACAGCAGTCATGCAGGATGCAGCTAAAAAAGCCCTAGTCGCCGCTATTGTTATAGCGGCTGCTAAAGGAGATACCGCAGCCGTTGCATTAATTACTGCAACGGCCATTAAGGCTGATCCTGCAGCAGCTGTCGCTATTACCAGTGTTGTGGTTGATTTGATTAAGGAAGATAAAAAAATGATGATTGCGGTCACAAGTGCTGCGGTTAAGGCTAGTCCTCTTACAGCGGCAGCCATTACAGCAGTTGTGGTTAAAGCACTGCCAAATAAAATGAAAGCAGGGGAGGTGGCAGCGGCCGCGATTATAGCCAACCCTTCCGCAGCCGTTGCTATTACGCAAGCGACACTTGCTAATTACACAAAAAACTTGCGAAGAGGAAATATAGATTTACATCTGGTCGAAAATATACTCAATGTTGCACCTGTTTCCACTTTATCGGATCTTGTTGCTATATTCACTCCCGTTGTGCAACAAAGGGATGTGAGGAGTGTGGCAGGTATAGCTATGTTCGCACTTGAAAATAATGAGAGTGATAATACTGTCAAAAAAAACTTGGCTGTTTCTATCACATCAGCAGCGGCAAAGGCGGAACCAAGTCAAGTTGGTGATATTACGGCCGCCATCATTTCCGTATCTAAACGTTTTGCGTCCGTTCAGGATATTACAACTGCCGCAGTTAATGCTGCTCCTGCTCAAAAAGCGGAAATTATAGCTAAAGCCCAGACACAAGCGAAAAAGTCTAACTACCCATTTTATATGCCATATACAGGTGGCTATGTGGTTACTAAGGTAACAGCACCAGCACCAGCACCAGCACCAGCACCAGCACCAGCACCAACACCAACACCAACACTAACACCAACACCAACACCAACACCAACACTAACACCAACGCCAACGCCAACGCCAACGCCAACGCCAACGCCAACGCCAACGCCAACGCCAACGCCAATGCCAACACCAACAAATAGTGGTACAGGTTCGGGAGGAGGCGGTGGTGGATGTGATGTGAGAAGGGCAAGCTGCTCTTAACTAACGGATGGTATGTATAACAAGGCTTACTGCTCAACTGATCTGAATTTCATTAGAGCAGAAATAGTAATAAAAAAGGCATCTTTCGATGCCTTTTTTACTATCACCACATCAAGGATTAACCCTTAGCGCGTGACTTAAATTCGCCAGTACGGGAATCAATTTCGATACGCTCACCGATTTCGATAAACGCAGCCACTTGCAATTCATAACCATTCGCTAAAGTAGCAACTTTCATGACTTTGCCCGATGTATCGCCTTTAGCCGCAGGTTCGGTATAAGCAACAGTACGAATAATTGTGTTTGGCAATTCAACCGAAATTGCTTTGTCGTTGTAGAATACGGCTTCACATACTTCTTCCATGCCTTCTTCAATAAACGCAGCAGAGTCACCCAAGTTTTCTTTTTCTACTTCGTACTGTTCAAAGTTTTCATCCATAAACACGTACATTGGGTCATTAAAGTACGAATAAGTGACCGCTTTTTTGTCGAGAATCACAACGTCAAACTTTTCGTCAGCTTTGTAAACGGTTTCAGTCATTGAACCATTTAACAAGCTACGCAATTTCATTTTTACAACAGCCGAGTTACGGCCAGATTTATTGTATTCAGCTTTAATGACGACAGTGGGTTCTGTACCAGCCATAAAGACATTACCAGCGCGGAGTTCTTGAGCAGTTTTCATTGGAGTTCACAGTCACAAAATTTGAAAGGCGGCATTTTACCTCAGCCGACTGAAAAAACATCACTGTTTACGACAAAAATCTATCAGTCTGTGAACGAGATGCGGTTGTTGGCTCAATTTATGGCTTAAAAGCTGTGTTATGGGGCGTGCCGATAGCAAATAAGGTAAATGTGTTTGCCAAAATGTCACGGATTTATCCCCCCGATTCCATCCGCGTTGTGCTGCTAGATAATATTCCACGTCGTTAGGCGATAGATTTTTGATCACCTCAAGCCATGCATCGAGCTTTGGCCAATGGGCGTTTTCTTCTTGGGGATAGATATGCCATAACAACGGTCGCGCCGCCCAATGGCCGCGAATAAATGAATCCTCTCCGCGCACCATGTTGATATCACACGCCCATAATAATTGGTCGTACTGGCTTGGGCTTAAAAACGGCAATATGGCGATGGTTAATGAGCCTATGGTTAAGCAATCACCCGACTTGAGGTTTTGCTTTGCCCATACGCTGACATTAGCTAAAACGCGGCCTTCGGTAATGGCTAAAAAACTGTGCTTGGTTTGAAGGCTCAAGGCTTCTAAGAGGGCAGGGACGGCGTTATTTTCATAAGCGAATAACGATAGGCGATCATCGGCCATCATGGCTTGAGCATAACCTAATGATTGCCAAAAGTGAGCTTGTAGCTTTTTATTCTGTTGAAAGGCATCACGAGCCGTTAATAACTCAGACTCTCGTAATAAACCGCCGCCACGCTCATCAAAACTGGGAAAGAAAAACGTCTGCTTTAAGGGCAGTGTTGGATGTGGCGAGGTCAAGCCATGACAACCGAGCGTCCAAGATTCGGCAGATAGATACTCTAAGTTCAGCCAAATGGGTTTGATGGTTTGCTGTGCCATTGCCTGTAAAAACGAGTCAGGCAGACGGCAAGCAAATCCTTCAATAACAACGTGATAGGGTTGAATGGTAGTAGGAAAATGGTCGTTTCGCCAATAGCAGATTTCTATGTTTTGGCAATGTTGGCTAGGCGTGTTCAGCGCAAGCGAAGGCTCAAGTTTGGCAAAGCAGGCTAAATCATCGACCCATAAACGAATGGTTAAATCGTATTCTTGCTGGAGCTGTTTGGCTAAACGCCAACACACGCCAATGTCACCAAAGTTATCAATGACGGTGCAGAAAATGTCGATGGTTTTGGGGGACATTCAGTCATCTCTACGGCAGTTTGTATAAGTCTAATTGCCAGCGAATGGCACTGTCGATTGCTGCCATTTCTGATAGATTCAAGATGCCCAGTTTTCGGCCTATGCGCTGTTTAGAAACGGTGGTCAATTGACTGGCTAAGGCTTTGCCTTGTTTACCTGCGACGACAACAAGTGCTTCGTTGCTATATATCTTTTGGATGTTACTGGTTAAAGGAATGACTTGTACGCGCTGTAATTTGGCATTGATAGAGTCGTTGCTGACAATGACGGCTGGCCGTGTTTTTTGAATTTCTTCACCAACAGCTGGATCAAAATCGATAAAGTAAACATCACCACGGTTCATTGCCAACATCTCCATTAAAATCCATAAAAAATGCTTGTTCAGCGATAAAGTCTGGGTCATTAGCCATTGCTTCGCATTCTGCATCGCGTGCCGCACGTTTTTCTTTATGCATTGCATCAGCAATTAATTGCTCTATGTATTGGCTACGTTTTTTGGCAGGAACAAGCTGAGTAAATTGTGCATATACCGTGTCTTGAATACTAATGGTCATTCGAGCGTGCATCGTCATCTCCAATCGTATGATGTTTTTATCATACTTAGTATAACTTCTTTCTCAACAACATCAAACTAAACGCGACTGTGGTGTGAAAGTCATTATGATTTTCTAAGGCTAAACGTCGTTCAGGATGGGCTTTCCACACATAGGGTGTCATGGCTAATAATTGCTTTAGTGCTTGTTGCGGTAGTTGTAAGTCAAAGCGTAAATCGTGTTGTTGCTGCAAAGTAAAATGTGGGCTTAGCTCTTCTAAAAACTTATCAGGTTGATGGGCATGGACTTCACCAAATAAGGCTTCGCGTACACTCCATAAATGCGTATCAGCCGCACGAATGACCAAGACATGACCTTCAGGTTTAATCACTCGCGCCATTTCAGCAACAGGAATCGGGCTAAACAAACTGGTCGCCACATCCATACTCTGATCGGCCACAGGCAATAATGCGCTACTCGCGACTAACCATGTCATTTTTGGGTGTTTCTTGGCAGCGAGTTGAATCGCAGGTTTGGCGATATCTAGGCCAATAATGTTGGGCACAATATCGCTAAACGCTTGGGTGTAATAGCCTTCACCACAGCCAATATCCAATAAACTTTGGGCGTTTAACGGTGCAAGCAACTGACTAGCCGCAGTACATAGTGGTTGATAATAACCTGCTTGCAAAAACTCACGCCGTGCTTGCACCATCTCAGGATTATCACCGGGTTCTTTAGACTTCTTTTGTTGTACTAACAGTAAATTAACATAGCCTTCTTTGGCGACATCAAAACTATGGCCGTTGGCACAGCGTTGGCTTTTATGGGTGAGCGTTAATGGGGTACGACATAGGGGACAAATCAACGAGGGCATGTATAGATTCTCAGATGAAGCAAGGTGAATCACGCTATTTTACACGGAATAGCGCGATAGACTCCGAATCCTGTGTTAACTAACGCACCGCCAGCGATTTCGCCAACGAAACACGCGGCTGTTCTATATTGCCATCCACCCGAAAGCTAAACGGAATACGCCCATCCGCATCGGCAATATTGGCTAAAGAAGGCGCAATTTTAATGAGTTTACGTGAGCGTTCACTGGATAATTTAGCATCGACATCCCAATGCACAATTAAGGTTTTAACCTCCAATGAGCCAGTAACTTGAGCATCGCCCACCACGCCCTCAATATCCCGTAGTTCTGACATATTCATCTTTTCGACACGAATAAAATTAATGTCATAATTCATCACGCCTTCCACTTGAGAAATAGTCAGGGTGTTGCTCGGTTTGAAAATCGTACTCAGTTGCCGAGCACTAATCCGACTACCTAATACTTCGCGCAAACCTTCACTAAATAAACGCGCATTCAACATGGTAATGTCTTTACCCAAGACGTTGGCTTTGGCTTTGATGGTAAATTGTGACGGATTGACTTGTGCTTTAAAGTCAACCTTGAGTTGTGTCCCTGCTTTTTTCTCAAATACTTCGGGTAAAAATACGCCCATTTTACTGGAGTTGAATATGCCCGAAGCCGTTAAACCATTGACATCACCTTGGGCATGAATGTTGATTGACGTTGTGCCTGAATACGCCAAACCTTTGGGCATATAAGCACGCACAAAAGGGTAAATTTCTTCCATTTCAGTGGGTTCAATACTCGGTGCGCGAATATCCACGTCCATGACAGGCGCACGCGGAATGCCGCGAATCACACCATCAACCGTCAAGCGATTTTTGCCCAAAGACACGGCCATATCATTCACTTCTAGCGTGTTCTTTTTGAGGCTGACAATGTTGTGACCAATATCCAAGCCCATCGTGAATGATTTGCCGCGTTGCTGACCATCAGGAGAAGCCAGCACTAAGTTTTCCAGTTGAATGCCGCCGCGAGACACCATGCCTTCCCACGCATTGCCTTTGAGTTGCAGCTTCATAGAGGCTGTGCCACTGACAGGGTACGCGGTGAGTCCATTAGGAATATAAGGCGCAAATGGCAGAATAGGGGCTTTATCAACCGTTAATAGGCCATCTAACGGCACTTGTTCGGAGCGAACGGTATTAAGAATCGGCCCCGCGACACCTTTGAGGCTGACATTACGTGTTTTAGAGCTGGGTGTTCGTAAACCGACATCCAAATTAAATTTGTCTTTAATAGCAAAGCCTGTAAAACGGGCATCAATATCATCAAAAAGGAGTTTCGCAGGCCCTCTCACCGCTGTTGCATCCACCACTTGTACCGAGCCACCACTGGCATGAAAACTTTTCACCCGTAACCAACTCATCAGTGAGCTACGTTTTTGCTGCATTAAATCGCCGACATTTAAGTTGAAGTTTTTATCGACTAAAACATTGGCGTGGAAATCTCGAATATTTAGGTCGGTAATGGAGATTCGGCCAATCAATAGCGGTAAAAGGTCAGCCGTCAAATCAACTTGGTTCGCAGTGGCAAAAAAAGGCCAATCACGGAGCGGATGTTTGGCAAAACGTTCATTTTCCGAGATGGTAATGTCGGTTACTTTGACGCCAAAAGGGATAAAACCCAGTTTTAGTTTTTTGTGTTCTATTTTTCGAGGAATCACCGTTTGTACTGCGGCTTCACCCGCTTTACGTGCTTGAGCTTCATCGACGGCTGCCATTGAGGTCGCGACAGGCATCGTCATCGCGAGAGAAATGAACAATAGGGAGCTAATCGGTCTTTTTAGTAAAAGCATAACGGTGTTTAAACTCAGCGACAGACAATTATTTATTGACACAAAGTAGCATAAATAGCGTGTGATCGTGTTGACTGTTGGTAGGATTGTGCGCGTCAATGCAGCAAGCAAAAAACTGTGTTTCATATCATCAATAAAACAATCAGGAGTGTTATCTATGACCACCTCAAACCGTTGCGCCTTAATTACCGGTGCATCCGCAGGCATTGGCGCAACTTTCGCTCGTTTTCTGGCTGCCGAAGGTTATGATTTATTGTTGGTTGCCCGACGGGAAGAGCGTTTACGCGATTTAGCGACAGAATTAACCGCCGCCTACAATATTCGTTGTGATGTTTTTGCCGCTGATTTAACCGATCCTACTGCGCCTCGCGCCATCATTGCCTATGCGAAACAGCAACACTTAACGATTGATTTTTTAGTCAATAATGCAGGTTTGTCGGGCAGTAAACTATTTGTCGAAACGCCGTGGTCAGAATTAGCGGGTGAAATTCAATTGATGATTACGGCAGTGACCGAGTTGGCACGTTTGGTTGCTCCTGACATGAAAGCGCGAGGTTGGGGGCGAATTATTAATTTGTCGTCGATTGCTGCTTTTGCCCCACCAGCGGCGAGTTTGTTGTATACGGGCATTAAAAGTTATGTCTTATATATGTCGGAGTCCTTAGATATGGAGCTTAAACCCCACGGCGTAAACGTGACTGCGCTATGTCCGGGTTTTACCTATAGCGAATTCCACGATGTCATGGGTACTCGCACAGCGGCCAATAGTTTACCTGCGATTCTGTGGCAACAGCCCGAAGAGGTGGTTAGTGCAGGTTATTCGGCGGTAATGAAAGGTAAACCCGTTTGTGTGCCAGGAACAGTCAATAAGTTGGTCACGGCCAGTATGCGACCGATTCCTGAAACAGTACGTTACTTTTTAGGGCGGACGTTGAATCCGTTTAAATAAGGTCTGTTGAATTGCTTATTCGACTCCGCTCAGGGAGCGTTTAGACGTTGGCTGAGCGGAGTCGAAGCCTTTTTGTCGAGAAGCTTAATCTTTGCTCGGGCAATTCAGCATCCAACGAATACCATATTGGTCAACTAAGCTGCCAAAATAAGCACCCCAAAACATATCGCTGAGAGGCATATCAACCGAACCCCCTTTGGCTAATGCGGCAAATAAGCGTTCGGTTTCGGCGCGTGTGTCGGGTTCAAGGCTAATATACATATTGTTGCCAAGATTCACCTTAAAGCCCATCGATTCAGGCGCATCTGTCCCCATGATGACATGGCAACCGAGTATCGGCAGCTCAACGTGCATCACTAAATTTTGGTCGGCTTCGGACAGTGGCGGTTGATTGGGGTGAGCGGGCGCATCTTTAAAGCGCATAATAGGCATACTAAATTCGCCACCAAAAACGGACTGATAAAATAAAAATGCTGTTTCTGTAGTGCGTGGAAAGTTAAGGTAAGTATTGACACGAGCCATGATGTATCCTCTAAAACAAGACCGAAATAAGCTTGTAAAATAGGCGAAGGTTGTTTTTTGTGCAAGTTGAAGTGATAAAACAATTCGGCTATTTGATAGACACTGTCTCAGTGAAGTGATGTTATTTTATTGTTTTGCTTCAACATATCGCGCAAAATTATTTAAAATAGCTTGCCAGCCCTCTCTCTGTTGCTCGACCGAGTGTGTTGATTCCGCGTCAAAGGTTTCGCGCACGGTGACGCCGTTAGCACCATTTAAAAACTCAACAAGTAAGACACGATCACCCAAAAAGGCAGACTCAATCAATTGATACTCAACAAGATTGGTATATATCCCCGCAAAATCAAAACCCATACTGCCGTCTTTGGCTTCCATACGGGATGAAAAAGTACCGCCAACACGTAAATCAACTGATGCTGTAGTCGTGTGCCAATCAGCAGATGCGGTATTCCATTGTTTGATGTCTTCGGGTGTTGTCCACGCGCGCCAAACATTTTCAATAGGGGCATTAACAATCGTTTCAACGGTGATTTTCATGTATGGACTCCTGCATAAATAATGTCTAACCCCGCGCGCGAACGGAGTTTTTGGCTAAGGTGAAATGTTTTTAATCCGACTTTTTCAAACTGTCGGCCAGTAAACGATTCATCTCACCATGTAACCATTTACGTAAATCTTGGCGTACCGTATCTAAATGTTGCTCAATTAAATCATCCGCATTTTGTAAAAAGCTTTTCTTTAACTCTTGCTCTACCGACGATACAGGAAACACCGATGTTGACATTGGTGTGACAGGACGTTGTGGGTTAACAGCAGGGCTTGCCACCACACGTTCAAACATTTGCCCCCCCAAAGAGCGACAGACATCTTGCAATTCATCAAAGACATTCTGACGAAAATCCACAGGGGAACGCTGCCAGCGTTGTGGAAAATTAGACCCTAATTCAATGGCCATAAGACAACTCACAAATCATGTTTTTCTAGGCTGAAGCCTTGTTGTTTATAATGTTGCCAGCGGTGGCGGGCAGCCTGCTTACTTGCCTCGTCATTCCCCACAACCTCAAGTAAGCGTTGAAACTGTGCTAAACCTTGAGGTTGACGCATACTGACATTGACACACACGCCATCACTTTCGGCAGGTGTTTGTAACGCAATTAAGATGGGTGCGGCAATAAAACGGCCATCACCCACACGATGGTGAGCCAAAAAGCTTTCAGGTTTGTATGACCATAACCAGTCATCACAAGCCTCGGCTTCATCTTCACTCTCAAGCTGAATATACACCCGATGACCATTAGCCAGTGCTTTGTTCGTCAGTTTGCACACGGCCAATAAACGGGCATCGAGCGTATTTTCAGTCAGAATGTAAAAATCAACACGCAACACGGCTACTCAAATAGTGCATTAATAACGCGACAGGACGGCCTGTTGCCCCTTTTTGCGCGCCACTATTCCATGCGGTGCCTGCAATATCTAAATGCGCCCATGTATAGTCCTTAGTAAAACGTGCCAAGAAACAAGCAGCCGTAATTGCGCCGCCATAAGGGCCGCCGTTGCTGATATTGCCCATGTCAGCAAACGGTGAGTCTAATAATTCTTGGTAGTCTTGCCAAACAGGCATCCGCCATGCACGGTCATTACTACGTTGTCCTGCTTCGGTCAGGGCGTTAGCCAATTCATCGTTGGGGCTAAATAAGCCAGAAACCACTTTACCCAAGGCAACCACACACGCACCTGTCAATGTGGCAATATCAATCACAACGGCAGGTTCATAACGGGCAATATACGTTAAGGCATCACATAGCACTAAACGACCTTCGGCATCGGTATTTAAAATTTCGACCGTTTGCCCTGACATCGTGGTAACAATATCACCAGGTCTTGTTGCTTTGCCTGATGGCATGTTTTCGGCTGCAGCAATGACACCCACCACGTTAATGGGCAACTTAGCGGCGATCAGTGCTTTTATCACACCAAAGACCGATGCTGCGCCACACATATCGTATTTCATTTCATCCATTGCCGCGGCAGGTTTAATGGAAATACCACCCGTGTCAAAAGTTACGCCTTTTCCGACCAACACAACGGGTTTGTCACCTTTTTTACCGCCATTGTATTCCATGACAATTAGCTTGCCTTCTTGGTCTGAACCTTTGGATACGGCTAGAAATGCCCCCATACCCAGCTTTTCCATTTCCTTTTCACCCAGTACATTGACACTCAATTTACGGTGATTTTTAGCGAGCACATGCGCTTGTTCAGCCAAATAACTCGGATGACAGATATTAGGGGGTAAATTACCTAAGTCACGGGCATAGTTTAAGCCTAAGGCCACAGACTCGCCCCATGCCACGGCCGCTTGGCCGACGCTGTTGGCAAAATTCTCGCCAACCACTAAAGTCACGTGTGTTAAACCCGTATCGTTGGTTTTTTTACTTTTGAACGAGTCAAAGCGGTAACTGGCCTCCAGTGTGGCGCGGACAATATCACTAATAGCTTCTGTCGTTTTACGATCAGAAACCATGAGTTCAGTGAGGAAGCTATAAGCCTGCTGGGTTTTGGTGTTTAATGCTTTATAAGCACTCACGGCCATTTTTTGTAAGGCACGACCATTAAATTCTGTGGTAGTTCCTGCACCAACAATTAACACCAGTGGCGTACTGATATTAGCAAGATGATATACTGCCAGCGTTTGCCCCAATTTGGCCTCAAAGTTGGCCGCTTTGATGGTGGCAGATAATGCGCCTGCGCTAATTGCATCAATAGCTTGTCCTGTCGTGCTTAGACCTTCTGAAGTCATTGGTACAATAAGGGCATCAGCCGTAACGAGCGCGGCATTAACGGTAGGAAGTAACGCAAATTCCATGAAAGTCTCACTCAAAATAGGGGTGTCGGTTCTAAAACAGTCAATTGTTGACGTTTAGTTTACCTATTACTTGTCCAATTAACAGCACACAAGGCCGTAAAACTGTGATTATTCGTCGCTATTTAACCCGTCAATTGTTAACCACTACCTTTGCCGTCACCGCGTTACTGACCTTGATTCTCATGGGTGGCCGTGTGATTAAATATTTTGGGATGGCTGCCGAAGGACGGTTAGATGTTGAGTTGTTGTCAGCAGTCTTACTGTATCGACTTCCTGGTTTTTTAGAGCTGATTATTCCTTTGGGTTTATTTATTGCTGTGTTATTAGTGTTTGGCCGTTTGTACATTGATAATGAAATTTCGGTCATGACATCTAGTGGTATTAGTCGTTGGCAATTAGTCGCGTTTAGTTTGCCATCTATTTTCTTGGTGACGTTATGCGTGGCTGGATTTAGTTTTTATCTCACTCCTCATGGTAATCTAGCGTCAGAAAAACTATTTAATCAACAAGCCAATCGTAATACCTTTGACATGGTCAGGGCAGGTCAGTTTCAGCATGTCGATAATAATATGTTGTATGCCCGTGCATTATCGGCAGATAAAACGCAGTTGCTAGATGTCACACTTTACAATGAAAAAGCACGGCCTGATGGCACTGTTCAGCATACCTTATTGTATGCAAAAACGGCGCGTCGATTTTTTGATGAAAAAACCGCACTCACCTATATTGAACTGTCCGAAGGCTATCGTTATGAGTTAACGGCAGGTCAGTTGAATTATAACCAATTACGGTTTCAGTCGTATCGGATGCGCTTAACACTCAATGTCGATGAAAAAGAAATCAGTCGTACCCGTACCATGACCACAGAGACCATTTATCAACGTCTCAAGGCAGGGGACTTACTGGCGTTAGGTGAATGGTTATGGCGTTGTTCGATGCCATTGATTGCACCGATTGCCGCACTATTAGCGTTGCCGTTAGCGAAGGTGAATCCACGTCAAGGGCGTTATCTCAAATTGTTACCCGCCATTTTACTGTATATCAGTTTTGTGGTTTTTATTGGGGCAACGCGCAATAGCATTGAGAAAGGCAAATTAATTCCCATCGCATTATGGGCAGTACATCTGAGTTATTTTGCATTAGCATTGTTGTTGTTGAGTTGGGATGGTTTGATGTTGCGTTATCGTGCATGGCAGCAGTCCCGTCATGGAGAAATGGCATGAGCTTGTTAAGTCGTTATGTCGGGTTGAGTGTCTTAACGTCAATGTTAATGGTGTTGGTTTTGCTTTTGGGCTTGGATTTAGTCTTTTCGTTTTTAGGGGAATTAGAGGAGCTAAAAGAAGGTTATCAAGCCCAGCAAGCACTCGTATTTTCGTTATTGTCTTTGCCGTTTAGACTCTGTGACATGATGCCGGTTGCCGCGTTAATTGGCGGTATTGTCGGTTTGGGGATATTAGCGAATAACGCCGAATTAACTGTCATGCGAGCCGCAGGGATCAGTATTTGGCGGTTGGTCTGGTGGGTGATAAAACCCTCAATGGCGTTGGTGGTTCTCAGTTTGCTTTTTGCGGAGTATGTTGTCCCGATCAGTCAACAAATGGCAGATTCGGGCAAAGCTAAAGCATTGGGGGTACATTATAAAGTCGGTGAGTTATCGAGTTACTGGCAACGACAAGGCAATACATTCATTCAAATGCAAAGTGTCACTCCTGATGGTGTCTTGCATGGCTTAAGTTTTTATCAGTTTGACGATCATGGTCAATTACAACAAACGCAATTTGCCAGTGAAGGTAATTATCAAGCTCAATCTTCATGGTTATTGAGTCAGGTCAATCGTAGCCAATGGGCGGTAGATGGTTCAACACAAGGTAGCCAATATCCTTCCCTTATTTGGCAAAGTGAACTCACGCCCGATTTTCTCAAGTTGGTCACGGTTTCCCCTGAATATTTACCCCCCACACGACTATTTCGTTACGCGAGTTATTTAGACCGACAAGGTCTTTCTTCTAGTGCGTATTTTTTAGAGTTTTGGAAAAAAGCACTCGCTCCTATAGCCACTTTATCAATGGTTTTGGTGGCATGTTCGTTTGTTTTTGGGCCATTGCGTTCGGTGACAATGGGCTTGCGTATTATTTTTGGTATTTTAGCAGGCTTGGGGTTTCGCTATTTGCAGGATTTTTCAGGCTATGCTAGCTTGGTCTATCATTTTTCACCGTTGTTAGCGGCGGGACTACCAATTGCATTAAGTTTGTTCGGGGGTATTGTCGCTTTGCGCAGAGTAAGGTAAAACAACTTACTGTCTCTGTGTTTTGCAAGATTCAATAATAAAGACTAGAGTGTCACATAGAAGATGCGTTTACTGACGGCAAATTAGGTATTAGTCGATGCTCGAATGAGCCAAGACTCATTAAAGTGAAAACACAAGAGTTGTAAACTCTTTTGAAATAACTCACATAGCAACAAAAAACCACCCATTGAAGGGTGAATTGAAAATAACCGAAAAAAGAGAATGCCATTTTGCTAACTTGGACTTCCGCTGAAGCCACCGATGTCGGGGCAAAGCGCAAAATTAATGAAGACTCCATGCTGTCGCGCACCGATGTCGGCCTATGGGTAGTGGCTGATGGCATGGGAGGGCACGCAGCAGGTGATGTTGCGAGCCAAGCAGTCGTGACAGCACTGTCACAACTCAAACCGAATAAAGATCTTGCTGATTTTGTCGATGCAATTGAAGATAAATTGTTGTTGGTAAATCATCAATTACGACGACATGGTCAAGAAGCTCTTGGTGGCCGAACGCTTGGCACAACCGTCATTAGCCTGTTTTTCGCAGATACGATGGGCGCGTGTGTGTGGGCGGGGGATTCTAGGGCGTATTTGTTTAGAGATGAACAGCTCACTCGCCTTTCTCATGACCACTCCGCCGTTCAGGAGATGATTGACTCAGGAATAATTACGCAAGAGCAAGCGGGTTTTCACCCTCACCGTAATGTGATTACCCGAGCCGTTGGTGGCGGTGAGCAATTATTTCCCGAAGTTCGAGTATTTACCATACAAGCAGGTGATTGGTATTTAATATGTAGCGATGGCTTCTATAATGAATTAAGTGAAGATGTCATTGCAGCGCATTTGGTACAAGCAACTCCAAAAGAGTCTATTGATATTTTAATGGAAAAGGCTCTAGCGCATGGCGCATTAGATAATGTCACGCTCATTATCATTAAAGTCGGAGAGGCATAACATGAAAAACGATTATCCAGAGGCCAATGCTCGCCTTGCCGAAGTAGCAAAAAGTTGGGCAGAAGGCGAAGTCAGTCATGAGGCGTGGCGCAAAGAGCGTCGAACCATTATTACGGCGTTATTAACCAGTCGCCGTGATTGGTTGTCTTCAGAAAGCCGAACGCTGCCACCCAAGAGAAGTAAACTTATCAACGCCACTTTACCTAGCATTAAAGTACCGCCACAGCTCGTAGTGGGTTCGGTCGGTCAAGCGACTGGTTTGCTATTTACAGAAGAGGTTACTGTTTCTAACGATGATGTGCTTTTGTTGGCTTTGTTGTTGTTAGTGATGATCATGACGGCGATATTATTGCTGTATGTTATGTAATTTCTATCTGAGAAATGATGACGTTTGTCTGTATTAACGTCTGCTTGTTGGACAATTTGCCCAGTAACGCGTTATTAGTTGTTCTATGCTTGTCTTCAAATTGCATGGAACAAGACAATGAGCCAATTCCAACCGATTAGTGTGCCTTCTAAATCCAGTGCTTTTAAAAAAAGTACAAAAGTTGCAACGCGTGTCATACACGGCCGCCGCCCACTGCTACGCGATCTACGTTTGGCGTTGACTCACGTAGGTGAGTTGCCTTGGTTATTGTTTCCGCTAAAGTCTGAGCCCGATGTTCATCCCGAGCTTCTTCCTACCAGTTACCCTAGTTATGTTGACTATTTGTCAGTAATGGCGCAAATGATTGTGCCAACAGAACGTAAGTCAATTTCCTATGGCACATTAGCCGTTATTCCTACTGACTATGTTTGGCCGCAAGAAAAACGCCAAAGTAAATGGTTTTTTATTAACGGTATTTGTACCAGTCCTGCGATGGCTCTACTAGAAACACGTGAAATGGCGGCGGCTTTCCAACGTCCCATTCACTTAATTCATACGCCAACGGCAGGAGTGGTTCGGGATTTATGGGGCGCAATTACGGCGAGAACACTGCGTAAAGATGGCCGACTTTCTCGTCCTTCGTTTAACATTATTAAAAATGCTTTACTCAGTCATGAGAAAGTGGTGCTAACGACGTATTCTCAAGGCACGATTATTGCCAGTTATGTGGTGCGAAAAATTTTGAAAGATCCTGTACTGCGTTTACATGCCCATAAATTAGAAGTGTATTGTATTGGTGGTGCGGCAGATAGTTTACATACTGACCGTGGTTTGAGTGCTGAGCATGGTCATAGCGTGCCGTATGTCGAACATTTTGCGAACGGTAAAGACTTTTTTGCCCGTGTTGGTGTATTGGCGCATTATCATGATACATCGGGTGCTATTTTTGTCATTCCCAATAAAAAAGGTCACATGCTAAACGACCACTACATCAAAGGTATTGGTCGTGGTGATTATTGCGACCAACGTTCGCGTTTATATAAATATGCGAACGGTGGCGAAGCAGGCGTACATGACTATATTCCAACAGATAGACGGCGTTAATTATCATCTTATCGGTCATGGTCTGTTGTGGGAGTGATGGGTGATGGGGGTGGTGGCCAAAAAAAGTCTTTAGGATGACGGCGCAAATGTTGCCACAGCAAACAAAGTAAAGGCCACCATTGCGCAAAACGAACGCCCCGAGCTTTTAAGGCTACAAATAATGCCAAATTAAAACTCACCATTAAATTAGTGACACCAATCAAAAATATGCCAATTGCCGTGACTAAATAAGTTTGCCACGATAATTGGTGTTCAAAGGCGACAATCGCATAAGCAAAATTCGCCGAAGAAAAGGCAATATGCCGAATATCAATAGGCAGCCCTGTCATAAAACCGATAGTCCCGATACTACCAAGCATTAAGCCAAAGTAAAAATTTCCTGCTAAAGCCCCTAAATTATTTTCAATATATTGTGTCAGTGTCAGCAAGCGTGACTCGCCCAACAGTCGGATGAGCTTTGGACGTTGACGCAAGCGTTCACCAATTCGATGATAAACGGCTTTATTGTCGTAATAACCAGAGATTAAACCTGCCAAAAATAAACACACGCCTGCAATGGCCGCGTAAAACAGGGCGAGAGTGGTAAAAGGATTTAAGTCATGTAACAGCAATGCCGCTTCCTTTTTATCAATGACATGCTCGCCATAGACATTATGCCAACCCCAACTGACAATATAAGCAATAGGAAAAGCAACAGAAATATTACCCATAATGGCAATAAACTGACTACGAATGGTGTTGACGGTTAATTCAGATAACGCCATCAAGTTTTGAGTGTTTTTATGATGGGCATGTTCAATGGTCGCAGCCATATTGGCAGCAGTCATGGCGGGCTGTTTAGTGGCAACCGTAAAGTGCAATAGGTGAATGAGTATAAAACCGAATGAATAATTCAAGCTATAAAAAAACGCTTGCCCAATGGGTGCTAATTTAAAAGTATGGATTAGAATTTTTAACAACGCCATCAACGGAATAATTAATCCCGCGCCCATTGCCGACTTTAGCAACAGTAAAAATCCCGATTTATCCGAAGTGACATAATGTTCACCTGTTTTACTGGCGTTATCGGTAATTTGCCGAGACAGGAGTTGAATATTTTGAGCGCATAACTTGCGAATGCTGAGTTTGGTATTTTCTGCTTCAACTAGATCAATCATCAGCTCCAGAATATTGTCGCGTTGTATGGCATCACTCTCACTAATAATCAATAACAGCTTATGTAAGCGGGCAATATGTTGTTCTAGTCGTTGTAATAAATAGGTTAAATCAATGGTGATGCCGTTGGTTTTGGCATTTTTACGAATTTTTTCTACTATTTCTGAACATTGCGCTAATAAAACGCATAGGTGTTGATCATCAATAGCAGAGCTTGTGCCATCTAAAAAACATTTATAGGCTTCAATAAAATCAGTGGCTTCACGATTTTGTGCTAAAAACGGCGAGTCATAGTCTTCAATCGTCGGGTGATTGCATACTAACTCAGGCTCTAAACCCATGGCCGTAATGCGGTAAGAAATAACCAGAATAGCATCTAACAGATCACGGATGCTTTTTTGTTGATGAACAACAAGCTCAGGCGCGAGATTCGTAGCAAATAATAAATCAAAACATTCTTGAACATGGTGCGGCTCTAACGATCTTAACCAAAGATAATCATCTGGCTCGCTAAAAATTTGTCCAAATACATCTTTAAGGTGCGTCGGATTGACAGAGGGCGGCAGAAGCTTCCACGAAAGCAGTAGGCTGAAAGACTTACCAAAGCCTTCATTCGTCAAAATGCCCATGTCGGTATATAAGTGTACCTGCTTATAATGCGCTAATACCGTCAGTAAATATTTTTGTAACGCTTCAGCCCACACCCTGTTTTTGCTCAATAAATGATTGAGTGCTAAAAGTTTAAGATTGGCTTCCTCACTGAATGTGGCTTTGCTCGGGCGAAGATGGCTGATTAGACGTTGTAAATGCGTTAATTGCGTGAGGTTGCTCTCATTGACGAGTTCAGATAATAAACGTTCCATGAGGGAAAGCCGTTAGTTAACATAGAGGGCTAGCTTGTCGTGGATCACTACGTTTTGTCTGTACGCTCTGTGTTGTGCAAGCAACAGCATCTGTAGGCATCTGTGTAAGAGAAGAGTTAAGATGTAATTAATGGAATAAGAAAAGTCAGCAGATTTAACTCTAACTCTGCTGACATAACTATTAACTGACCCGATTTAACGCCAATTTAGCTAAGCCTACTAAGGCTTTTTTATAGATCGAGTCGGGTAGGGGAGTAAGGGCAGCTATCGCTAAATCTGACTCTTGCACCGCACGTTGATGACAGTACTCTAATGCCCCTGTCTCTTGTACCAAACCAATAATCCGCTCTAAATGCTCTAAGCCGCCTGTTTTAATCGCTTTGCGAATAATATCGGCATCTTCTGTCGTGGCGATTTTCATGGCTTGAATTAACGGTAGGGTTGGCTTTCCTTCGGCTAAATCATCGCCCATATTTTTACCCATCACTTCCGCTGAGCTGGTGTAGTCCATCACATCATCAATAATTTGAAAAGCCGCACCAAAATGTAAGGCATAGTTTTTCATTGCCTCACGAAATTGAGCATCACCTAATACTGCTCCTGTTTCTGTCGCAGCTGCAAATAATTGAGCTGTTTTGCCATAAATCACATCCATATAACGGCTTTCTGTGGTTTCAGGATCGCGTTGATTAATGAGTTGTAATACTTCACCCTCGGCAATAATACAGGTGCTATCTGACATAATCTCAGAAATGGCTTGGCTTTTGAGGCTAACAATTAATTGAAAGGCTCTGGAAATTAAAAAGTCACCCACCAATACTGCTGTTGCGTTATTCCACGCGGAGTTCACCGTCGCACGGCCACGACGTAAATCCGACTCATCAACCACATCATCGTGTATTAATGTCGCCGTATGTAGCATCTCTATAATAGCCGCAGCAGAAATATGTTGATCGCCTTGGTAACCTGTTGCACGAGCAGCTAATAAACAGACTAATGGCCGTAACCGTTTGCCACCGCCTTCAACCAAATAATTACCGACCTGCATAATCAGGGGCACACGCGAATCTAAATGATGAATAATAAAGTGGTCAACAGCGGCGAAGTCATCGGCAACTGTGGCTAGAATTTGTTGAAAGTTCATATTGATAGCCAAAATAATAAAAATTAAGTTCACTCAATAGCGCGTAATTATTAGGTCATTTTTAACAAGAGACGCTATTTAAGTCTCTAGGGTAGAGCTGAATGACACAATAATTGGCGGTTTCGGGAGAATATAGCCAATGCTAACAGTCTATTGACTTTACGACTACCATCTATACCCTAAACGAAACAAGGAATGGCGAAAATAGATGCTTGCACTTTGGGGACATTTTGCATACAATCGCGCACCTTGCGAATTATCACCGTGGGCTTAAATTTATAAGCGTCACGGGCTACGGAGTCGGTGAGTATGTACGCGGTTATAAAAAGTGGCGGCAAGCAACATCGTGTTGTGGAAGGCGAAAGACTCAAAGTAGAATTATTGAGTGCAGAACCTGGCCAAATCATTACCCTTGAAGATATTTTGATGGTAGTCGATGGCGATAACATTCAAATTGGTACTCCAGTTGTTACTGGAGCTACTGTTACAGCAGAAGTGCTTAGTCATGGTCGTCATGACAAGATCCGCATTGTTAAAATGCGTCGTCGTAAGCACTATCGTAAACAACAAGGTCACCGTCAATGGTACACCGAGTTGAAAATTACAGCTATTAGTGCTTAATCGGGAGATTCCTCATGGCACATAAAAAGGCGGGTGGTTCTACCCGCAACGGCCGCGACTCAGAAGCCAAACGACTGGGTGTCAAGATTTACGGAAGCCAAAAAATCATTGCTGGGAACATTATTGTTCGTCAGCGTGGCACGCAGTTCTGGCCGGGTGAAAACGTAGGGATTGGTCGTGACCATACCTTGTTTGCTAAGGCTGACGGTGTGTTAAGATTTGTCGTCAAAGGTCCATTCAATCGTCAATATGCTGTTGTTGACGTTGCTGCCTAAGATGAGTGATTTTAAGAAGCCCCGTTCATCGGGGCTTTTTATTTTGCTAAAAGACTATTTGTTGGTTGTTAATTGCTATTTGTTATTTATGTTGAAATTGAAATAGGCGAAGCATCATGCGTTTTGTTGACGAAGCTATCATCCAAGTTGAAGCGGGTAACGGCGGGAATGGCTGCATGAGCTTTCGCCGAGAAAAGTTTATCCCTTTTGGTGGGCCTGACGGTGGTGATGGCGGTCGTGGCGGTAGCATTCTTATGGAAGCTGACCCCGATGGCAACACCTTAGTTGACTATCGCTATACCCGTAAATTTAATGCCGAACGTGGTCGTGGTGGTCGTGGTGCTAATTGTAGTGGTAAAAGTGGTGCTGATATTGTACTAAAAGTCCCTGTAGGCACGACGGTTGTTGATGAAGATACCAACGAAGTATTGGGTGATTTAGTCGAGCCATATCAACAATTACTGGTTGCCAAAGGCGGGTACGGTGGTTTAGGTAATATTCATTTTAAAAGTTCAACCAATCGTTCCCCACAAAAAACGACATCAGGTCATGCGGGCGAAGCGCGGAAGTTGCGTTTAGAACTCAAAGTGTTGGCGGATGTTGGCTTGTTAGGTTTGCCTAATGCGGGCAAATCAACGTTTATCCGTGCCGTGTCTGCAGCGAAACCCAAAGTGGCAGATTATCCATTTACTACGTTAGTGCCTAATCTGGGCGTGGTCGATGTCGATAGGCACCGTTCTTTTGTCATGGCTGATATTCCGGGTTTAATTGAAGGTGCATCAGAAGGTGCAGGCTTGGGTATTCGTTTTCTCAAGCATTTAGCGCGCACCCGTTTTTTATTGCATATTGTGGATATTGCGCCTATTGATGGCACTGATCCTGTCGAAAATGTTCAAGCCATTGCTTTGGAGTTAAAACGCTTTTCACCGTCATTAGCTGCCTTGCCGCGTTGGTTGGTATTAAATAAAATTGACCTAGTGACTCCAGAAGAATGTACCGCCCTCTGTGAAGATATTATTGAACGTTTGGACTGGCAAGGGCCAGTCTTTCAAACGTCAGGTTTAACGCGTGAAGGTTCGATGTTGGTTTGTTATAAATTAATGGAAGCCATTGAAGCGCAACGTACTTTAGAAGCTGAAAATCCAGAAATCGCTGAAGCAGAAGCCGAAAAGCGTCGTCAACTGGAGGCGGAAGCACGAAGTCAGATTCAAAATTTACGAGCTCAGCAACAAGCCATATACCGTGCGAAAAACGAACAGTCGCTTTTGGGTGACGATGATGATTGGGACGACGGAGATGATGGCGAAATGGAAGTCATTTATCAGCGTTAATTAACATCGGTAAATTTATAGTGATAGTAAGTACAAACATGACTATTAATCATCGTGATAAGCTCAAGCAAGCACGTCGTTGGGTGGTAAAAATTGGATCAGCGTTATTGACCGCGAATGGTCAAGGCCTCGATCAACAAGCAATGCGCTCATGGGTTGCACAAATGGCAGCTCTCACTCAGCAAGGTATTGAACTGGTGTTGGTGTCATCGGGTGCTGTAGCCGAAGGAATGGTCAGAATGGGGCTGAGTGGTCGCCCGGATTCTTTACATGATTTACAAGCCTGTGCTGCGATCGGGCAAATGGGTTTGGTACAGGCGTATGAGTCACATTTTCGTGAGCATGGCTGCCAAACGGCACAAATTTTATTGACTCATGAAGACCTTGCCGATCGGCAACGTTATCTTAATGCGCGTTCAACCTTAACAACGTTAATTCAATGGCGCGTCATTCCTGTTATTAATGAAAATGATACCGTTGCCACCGATGAAATTCGTTTTGGTGATAATGACACGCTCGCTGCGTTGGTGGCTAATCTAGTTGATGCAGAAGTCTTAATTATTTTGACCGATCAAGACGGAATGTTTGATCGTGATCCACGTCATAATAGCGATGCCACCTTATTACCCGAAGTCCGTGCAATGGACGAAACGCTCTTTGCGATGGCTGGAGGTGGTGGTGCGTTAGGTCGCGGAGGCATGATTACCAAAGTCCGAGCAGCGCGTTTTGCCGCCCGTTCAGGTTGTGCGACAGTTATTGCCAGTGGCCGCAGCGAAAATATTTTACAACGACTGGCGTTAGGTGAAACATTAGGAACATTGCTACTGCCTGATGAAGATCGTTTTACTGCCCGTAAGCAATGGTTGGCATCGCATTTACAAACAGCAGGGCGAGTTGTCCTAGATGCAGGTGCGGTAAAAGCAATTATTGAGCAGGGGCGAAGTCTTTTGCCTGTTGGTATCAAATCTGTTGAAGGCAGTTTTGGTCGTGGTGAAGTCGTTGAATGTGTGGATGAAAGTGGCAAACAAGTAGCACAAGGACTCGCTAATTATAACGCGGAAGAAACGAGGCTTATTATAGGCCAGTCATCTGATAAGATCACATCGCTGTTGGGCTATATTAATGATGAAGAGTTTATGCATCGTGACAATATGGCGATAGTATAAAGTTTACATATTGTTGATGTTGGGGTGTTTTTATTTAGTTTGTTTTTTCAGATGTTATATTCTGTTCGAGTGAGAATATATTTTTGAAGAAGTGGCGCGCCCGGAGAGATTCGAACTCCCGACCCTCTGGTTCGTAGCCAGATACTCTATCCAACTGAGCTACGGGCGCGCTGAGGTGGCGAATCATATAGATACTCGCCGTTTCTGTCAATCTAACATTTAATTTTATTTTTTCGTTGTGAACTGTTACAAAATAAAATTAAAGTTAGTGTGGCGGAGAGTGAGGGATTCGAACCCTCGGTGAGCTTTTGGCCCACACTCACTTAGCAGGCGAGCACCTTCGGCCACTCGGTCAACTCTCCACACAGGGCGCACATAGTAGCACAAACTGTAGCAAGTAAAAGGTTTTTTTTATGTGAATGTCTAATAAGTGAGCGTTCGTTGCGTAGAAATATAGTTGTAACGGAACGCTGTTAAAATACCCGAGGAGTACTTTGGATTGTTAAATAAATTGTGATATAAAGTTCGACAGTTTTTTGACACTCACTTTTATTAATATTTTGCGGTTATTTAACCTATAAATAATTGCAAGGCGTGGCTTAAAGTGAGACGTAGTGCTAGAATCTTGTGCAATCCGTTAACCCTATCACAATTGGCGTTGGTGACGGTTTTTGTAAATGTTTATTTGACCATCTCTATTCGAGGGAAAAATATGGAAAGCAAGAATATTGTGGGTATGTCCGTTTTAGGATTGTCCTTTTTGTTAGGCGCACAGGGTGCAATGGCGCAAGTTGCTACGCAACCACAAGGCGTTCCATTTGGCTCTTTTGTATTAGTGCCAACCTTGAATGTAAAAACGGTGTCCGATGACAACATTTACGGTTTGTCATCAAATGAAGTGAGTTCATTTTCTCAAATTCTGAATCCGAATTTGGCATTTATAGCTCAGGATCGTTTGAATGTTTATAGAGCGGTTTATAACTTAAACGCGGCTAGTTTCGCTAACGACAGTAATGATAGTTATGCTGATCAAAGCTTTGATTTGAGTGCTCATCTTGAACCAAGTGTGCGTTTACGTTTTGATGGTGGTTTAGTATATAAAATGTTGCATGATAACCGTGGTACAGCACGCACTTCTGGCCAAGGCTTGGCAGCTATTTTAGCCTCTGGTGAGGTTGATAAGTATGATGTTGCTGGTATTCGCGCTGGTGTTGAATATGGTGCTGCTACAGCGCGTGGATTGATTGTCTTTACTGTTGATATGAATCAAAAGCGTTATGCGCGTGATTTCGTTGCCCATGGTCGCGATAACGATACCTTGAATTCCTTGTTGGGTTTACGTGCTCGAGTGATGCCTAATACGACAGTGCTTGTGGATTATGAGTATACTGATACAAACTATAAAACGGATTTGACAAAGGGTGGTACAGCAGACACCAAAGACAGTCGCATTTTAGCGGGCGTGTCATGGGAAAGCACTGCACAAACCACGGGGAAATTACGTTTAGGTCAGGGTAAACGTAAGGTTGAGGGTGGTGCTGATGTTAATAAGTTTACTTGGGATTTAGGTGTTATTTGGAAGCCAGTGATTCTAGATACCATTAACATTAATGGTGGGGCACGAGCTTCTGATGCGACAGCTCCTTATACCTCTGTAGAAAATACAAATTACAGCTTGTCGTGGACACATGATTGGTTAGATCGGTTTAACACAACAGTTTCTTTGGGTACGTCTAAAGATGACTACAAGGGTGCAACTCCTGCACGTAGTGATGACTCAAAAAATTATGGCCTATCAGCTAATTATCAAATGCGTCGTTGGTTGGTGTTGAATGCAGGCATTAATGTAAGCGATACAGACTCTAATGTGGCAAACTTTGCTAAAAAGACCAATGTGATGAGTATTGGTGCTCAAGTTAGCTTGTAATAAGATTTGAGCTCTGAATTTATGCAAAACCCACTTCGTTTGTTGGTGTTGCTGTTGCTGTCGCTGGTACTTGCGTGGACTCCTGCCCACGCAGGTTTCCTCGATCAGCTTTTTACGGCACCTAAGTCTTCACCGTCGGTAACTAGTACGATTAATGTGCCTCGTGGAACCGAAAACGCCATGTATGCTCCTGCTTCATTGCTGGATAATGTCTCAGATTATCGTTTGGGGGCAGGAGATAAACTAGGTATTACTGTTTTTAATGAAAAAGAACTCAGCATGGATGTGCGCTTGAGTGATGCAGGTAGTTTTCTTTATCCCTTTTTAGGTGAAGTGATTGCCAAAAATAAAACGATAGGTGATGTGCAAGCATTGCTAACTAGCCAATTGAAAGATGGTTATTTAGTCGATCCTAAAGTGTATGTCAGTATTTTGGAGTATCGGCCATTCTTCGTAAATGGCGAGGTCGGTAGGCCTGGTGGCTTCCCTTATCAGCCCGGTTTAACGATTCGTAAAGCTATTTCACTTGCGGGTGGTTTAACTGCTCGTGCATCTCCGACAAAAATCTATGTCATTCATGAAAATGATCCTACAGGTGTGCCTCGCTTAACGACGCTGAATGCCGTGCTATTGCCTGGTGATATTGTGACTGTAGATCAAAGCTTCTTCTAGTTTTTAGGTATGTAAAATGGATAGATTCGATAATAGCCTGCCATCTCAGCAGGAGGATGCTATTGATTTGCGTCATTATTGGCATGTGATTTCTCGTTTTAAGTGGGGAATTATCGGATTGGCCATTGCGATTACCTTGGCGGCAGTGTTTTTTGTTTCTGCGATGCGTCCTGTTTATACGGCATCAACGACTTTAATGATTGAGCAAAAGCAAGGTAAGACGTTGACATCTTTAGATGATGTTTATGGCACAGATATGGCGGGTAGAGAGTATTTGCAAACTCAATTTGAGATTTTGAAGTCTCGTGAGTTGGCTGTCCGTGTAGTGCGTGAGTTGAATATAGCGGAGCACCCTGATTATGTGCGTAAAATCGTAGTCGTTGAAAAGTCATGGTGGCAGCAGATCAATTGGAAGCAGTATTTACCTGCAGGACATGAGCAAAATCCATTACCAACAGAAGATGATGAATTCACAGTATTAGTGAACGCGTTCATGGGGCATTTGTCTATTGAGCCTATTCGCCAAACGCAATTAGTAAAAATTAATTTTGAGTCATATGATCGAAAGTTAACGGCTGCGGTCGCAAATGCAATGGCTAAAGCGTATATCAATAGTCAAATGGAAGCCCGTGTTGCCCTAACACAAAATGCAGCAGATTGGCTAACATCACGTTTAGGAACTCTTAAAACGAATGTTGAGCTTTCTGAAAAGAAACTACAAGATTATCGAGAGTCTAATAATCTTGTAGGTGGTGGTGATAAATCCAGTGTTTCAGGTTTGAGTTCTGAGCAATTAACCACAATTAATCAGCGTGTTGTTGCAGGACAGTTTAAAATTTCTGAAATTAGTCGTCGTTACGGCCCCAAGCACCCTGCCTTAATACAGGCAGAGATGGAGCTGAATGAGGCTCAACGATCATTAGCCGATGCTAAAGAAATATCAATTGAATTATCTAGAAAAGAGTTTCGCTTCAAAGAGCTTGAGAGGGAAGTGCAAACCAATCGCAATCTTTACGACACGTTTTTCACTCGAATTAAGCAGGCGAATGACAGTCTTGAATTAGATACAGCAAATGCTCGAGTTATCGACCCTGCTGTCGTTCCAAGTGTGCCATTTAAACCACGTAAAAGTTTATTAGTTTTACTTGCTTTGGTGCTTAGTATTATTTTAGGTGCAATACTTGCCTTCTTGTTAGACTATTTGGATTCTACATTCAAAGGTGCTGAAGATGTTGAAGATAAACTCGGGTTATCCATGCTGGGTATGGTGCCTTTAGTTAAAACCAAGAAAAAAGACGAGTCTCCAATATACTTTTTAGATAGTAACCAGAATGGTTATGCTGAGGCAATGCGTACGGTACGTACTAGTGTCGTATTGTCGGGGATTGATAAGCCTCACAAGGTAATCATGTTGACCTCCAGTGTGCCCAGTGAAGGTAAAAGTACGTCGGCCATTAATTTGGCGGTTGCGTTGGGGCAGATGGAAAAAGTATTGCTCATTGATGGTGATATGCGTAAACCAACGATTGCTAAAGTTTTAAATCTTCCACCAAATAGTCCCGGTTTATCTAATGTTGTCGCGGCAACCTCCACTTTAGAAGATTGTATTTTGCACATGGACGAAGCTAATATTGATGTACTAACAGCAGGCCTCATTCCTCCTAATCCCTTAGAGTTGTTGTCATCACAAAAATTTGCCGATTTAATTCGCAATCTATCAGAATCATACGATCGTATTATCATTGATAGTCCTCCGACTTTATTGGTGAGTGACTCATTGATTATGTCAAAAGTGACTCAAGCTGTGCTCTATGTTATCCGTTCAGATACTACGGCGCATAATACCGCACGAACGGGCGTTAACCGATTATTAGCGGCTAAAGCACCGCTTATTGGTGTTATCTTGAATAAAGTTAATATGAAAAAAGCGTCTCGTTATTACGGTACGTATTCGGGATATTATGCTTATGGTGGTGACTATGTGTACGGTCACTCTAAGGATAAGAAGCGTTCATAGATAAGATACGTACCTACACAAAAGTTTCACCATTCGCGGTGATTCTGTGCCTGACGAAGTGTATTCAAGGTTTGACGGAGGCCGTGAGTGTTTACAAAGTCAGGGTGTAGGGGGAGTTAACCCTAAAATGAGTCGGTTTATCGAAAGATATTGAAATTATGTGACAGAGTTGTTATTTTTATTGTGGTTTTTGAGCTTGACAGTGGCGTAATGCTCTCAAGTGTTTTTAAACAATAAAAATAGGGTTACACCAATGAAAATAACACAAAAGCTCCTGATTTCTGTGCTGTTACTGGCGTCAGTCCAGACGGCGTTCGCAGCCCGTGATGAACTCGATGAACTTCGTCAGAGTGGCATTGCTGCCGATGAATGGCAGCTGATAAGAAACGATAAGCGTCACAATATCATGCAGTACGTCAAGCGTGATTTAGGTAAGACCTTACGTAGCTTTAAAATTGAGTATGAGATCGAAGGAACGCTGGATACCATTTCGCGAGTGTCTTTTGACTTTCCTAATTACAAACGCTGGTACTACCAAATCAAAGAAGCCAAAGTTTTAAAAAAGGTTTCTGATCGCGAGTTTTACTATTATCAAATTCATCAAGCGCCAGCAACATTACCTGACCGAGATGTGGTGTTGCATGCTACTATCCAGCCATACTCTGTGAAAACAGGCTATGCGATGATGACACTGGAATCGATTCCTGATTTTATTCCACTTAAGCCACCATTAGTGCGGATGGTGGCAGAAAATATGACCGTCAAATGGATTAAAATTGGCAAAAATCGCTGGAAGAATATTTCCGAAGGCTATATTGATCCCAATGGTGGTGCACCAGATTGGGCAATTAATTTTGTGCAACGGCAAGCGCCGTACCAGACAGTGTTGGGTATTCAGCGTATGATTCAATCACCAACTTATGCTGAATCTAAAGAAGTTCCTCTATTTTCTTATGGCGATGCTTATGAAAATTAAGCATGGTTGATGTGTATAAGATTTCCTCAAATCTATCCTGACCCCTCCTTGCTAAAGAGGGGAACTTTAACTTTATACTGCTTTTACAGATAGTTAGGAATCATACCGAGAGTAATCTCGGTATCTCGTGCGAATTTCACTTTCAAATCATCGGCTAATAGTTTTTCTAACTTCCCACCAATTAATGGCACATTCACGCGAATATCAAAATCTAAATCTTCAATGGCATTTGCTGCCCCATCAACCAATTTCAGATCGCAACGTACTTTGACGGGAATGCCGACAAATTGAATGTCGAGCGTTCCTGTTGCGGTTGTTAAATCCCAACTATCGGTTTGTATCAAGGTAATGTCTTGCGGCACAAAGCTTTTAGCAAACGAGGGAATGGGTACATCGGACGGTACTTTTCGGCTGACTTTAATCATAAAGCGTTCGGGCGTGGCCTGCATATCCAATATTTTAATGTCTTGCGCGCCTGTTGCGGCATATTTGGCTCGGAAAAAATCAGGATTGGTAAAGATATTGAGCAATTCCTGTGTGCTGTTAGTGTATTGGATGCGTTCGCTGTATTTCATAAAGTGTACTCAATTGTGGCCAGTGCTCTGTGGGTAAAAAGGAAATGACCTGTACTTTTTAGGTTTGGCCATCAACCCGATGTTTTTCAGAAACATGAGTCGCAGGTAATTTTCCGACGAAATGCGCTCATGCCCTCTATATTTATGTAACATGTGTGTTACGATAAATGTATCAGGCCTAGTCCACTTAATCAAGCGTCAGTTGTGCCACTCATCGGAGAGCTAAAATGTCTAAACCCAATTTGAATGTATCCATTGCTGGTTTAACGGATATGTTTCAAAAAGCTGCCTTGCCATCAATACTTCAGCGTTCTGGGTTTTGGCGAGCGCGTTTTATTGGTCCGTGGTGGTTGCGAATTAGCGGAATGCCAAGTTGTTATTTATCTGGACTTTGGGGTTGGCAGGGTAAAAAGTTTTTGACGGCTCAGAGCGCAACCAATGTCTTAGCGCGTGGAGATTCCACCATTGATGCGTTGTCGATGCAGGCGCGGGAATGTCCATCAGCCATAGATGGCAAGCCCGTTGTGGCACTGACCTACGGTGCAAGTGGTCCAGTCCCTTGGCGTTGGGTAACTGACGAGCTACGAGCACTGGATGATCGTACTTTGTTGGGGATGACGCGTATCGATTTGCCTTTATTGCGTCACATGGCGTTCCCATTTTTATTGGAGCGCGAATAATGAGTGCTTTTGATTACGATGTTGTGATTATTGGCTCAGGCTTTGGCGGTAGCGTCAGTGCAATGCGCTTGAGTGAGAAGGGCTGGAAAGTCGCTGTTTTAGAGCAAGGCCGTGAATTGACGGACGCAGACATTGCTAAAGCAGGTACAAGTCCTAAAGCCTTAGCGTGGGCACCTGCACTTGGTTTGAAAGGTTTTTTTGCGCAAGATGTGTTTCAGCATGTGGCTATTGTCCGAGGGATTGGTGTTGGTGGCGGCAGTCTTGTTTATGCAGCCGTATTACTGGAGCCGCGTGAGGCGTTTTATAACGATCCTGCTTGGGTCAGATTAAGCCCAGACTGGCAGAGTGAATTAGCACCGCATTACCAAAGCGCGCGTCGGATGTTGGGTGTGGCCACTAATCCTTATAGTGGTGTTCAAGATGACTGGTTGCGTGGCGCAGCCGAGCGCATGGGTAAAGCGGCGAGCGACAGTTTTGACCAAGTGCCGCAAGGTATTTTTTTTGGTAAGCCGCAAGTTTCAACACCTGATCCTTTTTTTGATGGCAAAGGGCCTGCCCGTACAGGCTGTAATCAATGTGGTCGCTGCATTACAGGTTGTGCCTACGGTGCTAAGAACACGCTTGACCGCAATTATTTATATTTCGCCCGTCAGATGGGGGCTTCGGTATTACCTGAGCGTCAGGTGACTCATATTGAGCCGTTACAGGGCGGCGGTTATCTAGTTCATCAACGTCACCCTTGGGATAGTAGTATTAGTTATCCGCCACTCAAAGCCGAAAAAGTGATTTTGTCGGCAGGTGCTTTGGGTACTCAAGAAATTCTCTATGCTTCGCGTGACCGCTATAAGACCTTGCCTTGGGTATCGAAGGCGTTGGGCGGACATGTGCGTACCAACAGTGAAGCCATTGTTGGCATTTTGGCCGATGACCCAAACGCCGATGTCACACACGGTACAACGATTTCTACCCACTTTTATCCTGATGATCAAACGCACATTACTCAGAACCGTTTTCCTGAAAGCTATAGCTTTATGAAGTTGTATATGGGGCCTTTGGTAGATGGTCATCATGCCTTGACCCGCGCATTGAGTACCTTATTTCAATTTGTCATTAGCCCATTGCGTAGCACCCGTTCCTTTCGTGCGCGTCAGTGGTTTAAGCGGATTTCGGTATTGACGGTGATGCAACATGCTGACAACGAGTTAGGATTTAACTATGGTCGCACGATATTACGCGGCTTTCGTTATGGCTTGAAATCTAAGATTGCCAAAGGTGGCCGTTCGCCGTCCTATTTACCGCAAGCGAATGCGGCAGCCCGCGCTTTTGCCGAAGCCAGTGGCGGTACGCCGTTAAATACATTGATGGAAAGCGTCGGTAACTTATCTGTGACCGCTCATATTATGGGCGGCGCAGTCATGGCGGCGCATCCAGATCAAGGTGTCATCGACTTAAACCATGAAGTCTTTGGTTATTCAGGATTGTATGTCGTCGATGGCAGTGCCATTCCTGCGAATGTTGGGGTTAATCCTTCGTTGACTATTACCGCGTTGGCAGAACGTTTTGCCTCGCGTTTCCCGAGCAAAAAATCAGAGACAAATCAATAATGAAAAAACGTAATATGGTCATCACAGGTGGCTCGTCTGGATTAGGTTTGGCACTCGCGCAAGCGTGCGTAGCGCGTGGTGATACGGTGGCAATTTTGGCGCGTGATGCCGCCAAGTTAGACAATGCATCAGCCAGTTTGAGAGCCATGCGTAGCAATGCCAAAGTACTGACTGCGGCGGTTGATGTGCAAGATGCAGAAGCCCTTGCGCAGACATTTTCGCGGCTATCTCAGGAGATGGGTAGTATTGATATGCTCGTCAACTCTGCGGGCGTACTCAGAGAGGGCTATTTTGATACCTTGCCTGCCAGTGCGCACCGTGAAGTCATGGCGATTAATTATTTTGGCGCATTGAATGCGATTCATGCAGCATTACCTCATCTAAAGCGTGTTAAAAATCCGCGGATCATCAACATTGCCTCTATTGCTGGCCTAACGGGTGTTTTTGGTTACAGTGCTTACTGTGCATCAAAACATGCGTTGGTTGGCTTGTCTGAAGTCTTACGTTATGAGTTAGAACCACAAGGCATTAAGGTGCAATTGGTCTGTCCTCCAGAGTTTGACTCGCCCATGGTGGATGCCTTAGACCGTTCTCGAACCCCTGAAAACAGAGTTCATACCTTGACCATTCCCAAAGTCAAAGTCGATGTCATTGTTGCGGATGTCTTGAAAGCGATGGACAGTCAACAGTTTCTGGTTGTGCCCGGTTTATTGGCTCGTTTGACCTCGATTGGACTGCGTCATTTTCCGCGTATTAGTCGCTTGGTGGGTGACACGCAAATTCGCAAAAACTATATCGGCCCTCAGCCTCTTTAACGGAAGTTAATTATGAATAATCTCTCATCAAAAGTGGTTGCCATTACAGGCGCAGGCAACGGTATTGGCCGAGCCTTAGCATTGGAATGTGCTGCACGAGGTGCAAACCTTGCGCTCAGCGATATTAAAGACGACGCCTTGCAGGAAACAGCGCGCTTAGTCAGTCGTTTTGGAGTGAAATGCGCAACGCATATTGTCGATGTGGCTAAACGTGATCAAGTGGATGCGTGGGCAACGGCGGCTGCGGCAGAGTTAGGCGGTGTAGATGTCATCATCAATAATGCAGGCGTGGCATTGCTCGATACTTTAGAAGATGTGCCCTACGAAGAGTTTCGCTGGGTGTTTGACATTTTGTATTGGGGCGTAGTGCATGGCACACGCGCCTTTTTACCACTGGTTCGTCAACGCAAAGGGGTGGTGGTGAATGTCGGCAGTATTCATTCGTTTATTGCCGCCCCCAACAATGGCCCTTACTGCGCAGCAAAGAGCGCCGTGCGTGGTTTTTGCGATGCGCTACGTGAAGAAGTGCGAGCGGATGGCGTGAGTGTGTTGTTAGTGATGCCCGGTGGTATTAAAACAGAAATTGTCCGTAATTCAAAAGTGCGTAAATTTATCAATGCCAATGCTTCACAGGAAGATGTTCATCGCGCGCACAATGCTGCTTCGTTGACTTCGCCTGAGCAGGCGGCACGTATTATCCTGAATGCCGTTGAGTCGCGAAAGTCACGGGTGCTGGTAGGTATAGATGCAGTGTTTTATGATGGCTTGACGCGGTTAATGCCATCCTTAGCGCATCGGATTTATGCGTGGGGCGCACGGAAAATGGCGGTGCAGCAGTAATATAAGTAGCTACATAAAATTTTACCGTTCGCCCTGAGCTTGTCGAAGGGCGCTTCGACAGGCTCAGCGTGAACGGTAAATACAAACCAACTTTCATGGTTGTACTTAATTAACGCAATGCTATCCCTTGATCCTTGAGTGCCACACTGACGGTCGCCAAGAACATTTGGATGGTCAGTTCGCATTGCTGCTCTACATCACTTTGTTTAACAGGATATTGGCGAAAGACGACCGCGCCCGCACTTTCAACCCAACTGACCAGTGTTTCAATCATCCGTGGGGGGAGTGCGTTTTGACCGAGCATTTCCGCTTGTTGGTTGATCATGCCAATCACTACGTCAATGGTTTGCCGACGGTATCGTTGAGCAATAGAGCCTTCGGTAAATCCTTCGCGATAAATGCCACTGACGACAGGCCCTTGCGCCCAGCCCCAATCAAAATAGGCTTTAATGCCAGCACGTATCCGTTCGTCAAAGTTGTCACACCGAGAGATGGCCGAAACAATCCGCACCATTAAGTCCGTATTAGCTTTGGCAATTAATAGGTCAAATACTTGACTCATGCCGTTAGGAAACCATCGGTAAAAGGTTGGCCGAGAAGTGCCTGTTTCTTGCAGTAGAAGTTCAACACTAATGTCCGTCGATTGGCGTGTGGCCAACAGACGGCCAGCCGCAGCCAACACAGGCACTTGACGAGCCGTCAGATCATCACCCGTGACGCGAGGACGGCCACGCGGTTGAGTGGTACTTTTGGGGTTTGGAGTTATGGATGTAGTCATAGGTTAATCATGCCACATTTTGTGGCGTGGCATGAATTGTTTGTCCAATAAACTGTAATGAAAAAGAAGTTTTTCGTGGCCACTACAGACTAAGTTACTCTTAAAGTCGTAAGGCGCCACTGTTGATTTGGCCAAAGATTTCTGCGGTCAGCAGTTGATAGCCTCGTTCTTTGTCAAGCAAGACATACAATGGGTCTTGTACGCATTTAGGATTAAAGGCTTCTTGCTTCAGTTCAACTTTGCGATATTTAAAAGTGCCTGTGGTCTCTTGGTCGGTCTTTAAACGTAAAAACAGCGGAATTGCATAAGCGGGCAATGCCTGAATCATGGCTTGTGCCAACAGTTTGCCGTTAAGATCTTCGCCTGATTTGAGCGTTATAGCGGCCATACCTGCGCGACCATCACAATGCGGCACCGCGACACCATAAACAATGCCGTGTTCAATGGTGGCATGACGCGCTAATACACCTTCAACTTCGCCTGTTGCTACATTTTCACCTTTCCACCTAAAGGTATCACCGACTCGATCCACAAACTGAATATGACGTAAACCTTGATCGCGGACTAAATCCCCCGTGTTAAACCACACATCGCCTTGTTTAAAGACATTGCGTAGCAGTTTTTTCTCGCCTGCACTGGGGTCGGTATAGCCATCAAAAGGACGTTTTTTGGTCACTTCGCTAATCAATAAACCCACACCGTTGGTGCCTACTTTTTCCATAAAGCCACGCGGATTACGCACGGGTTCTTCGGCTTCCTGATCAAAATTAACAATAGCAAAGGTCAAAGGGGTAAAGCCTGCCGTTTGCGAGACACCAAAGGCATTAACAAAAGCGATGTTAGACTCACTCGCTCCATAAAACTCATAAATGCGTGAGATGCCAAACCGTTGTTCAAAGGCTTGCCAAATTTCGGGTCGTAAACCATTGCCCGTAATTAAGCGTATGCGATGTTGTCGGTCGCCAATATGTTCGGGACGATTAAGTAGATAACGCAGTAACTCACCGATATAGCAAAAAGCAGTCGCATCAAAGTAGCGAATGCGATCCCAAAACTTACTGGCACTAAACTTACGATCAAGTGCAAACGTTGCTCCTGCGGACAGCACACTACCCAGCGAAACGGTAAGGGCATTATTATGATAAAGCGGTAGGCAGCAATAAAAAACGTCATCACGACGTAAACGCAAGGTGACGCCACCTAAACCAATCATGGACGATAACCAGCGATAATGCGTCATCACTGAGGCTTTAGGTAAACCTGTCGTGCCTGAGGTAAAGATAAAAAAACAGGGTTGGCTTGCAAGAACTTTGCCCGTGCTTTCAGGGTTAGCTTCGGAGCAACGCGCCGCTTCTTTTGCTAAATTTTGCCAGCCACTCGGCGTCGTTTCAGGCGCGTCACTGCACCACATATAACTGAGGCTAGGCGTTTTTGTCGGTGTAAATTCAGTGGATTCAATGGCTTCTCCACACTCATCACTGACCACCAATAACTTAGCTTTTACCAACTTAATGCTATGACTCAACACCTCGCCACGTTGATTGTGATTGAGCATTGCAGCAACAGCACCGAGTTTTACCGCCGCAATAACACACGCCAATACTTCTGGGCGATTTTCCATGAGAATGGCAACGGTATCACCCGAGCGAATACCTTGCGCGCTAAAGGCGGCAGCCAAACGATTTGACCACGCATTCAAAGCTTCATACGACCATTGACGATCTTCAAAGCGCAAGGCAATTCTTTTAGGTGCCCAATGTGCCCAAAATTCAATGACCTTACCAATTGACTGCCGACTGTTGGGGTTTAGACCCGCAAAGCGCAACAAGCCACTACGATTGACGTCTAATACTTCAGGTACTGCGCGTAATAGACCACGAGCAACATCGCGGACGGTAATTTGCTTGGGTGTCATTAATGTGGTCCTCAAGGTCAGAGAGTATGGCAAGAGCCGCTAATAGTGGTTGAGCAAAGCGAGTTTAGTCGAGCGGTAATGAGATTGCTAAGAAATCGCCCAATTGGTTTAATATGTGTAACATATATGTTACGTTAAATCAATTGGGTTGTTTATTCGGTGAACCTGCCGAGCAGGGGTAAGAGGTTTTCTATCTGTCATTATGGATAACTCATGGCTAGGTATAAGGTTACCCAGAAAATTACCCAGATTTTGTTCGGTGTGAATGAGGGAAAACTAAAAATTAGACAATAAAAAAGCCCTTAACCGTTGAGATTAAAGGCTTTTCTGTTCGTCCTAGACTATCCTAGAACTGTAAATGGTGCCCAGTAAGGGACTTGAACCCCCACGGATTTCTCCACTAATACCTGAAACTAGCGCGTCTACCAATTCCGCCAACTGGGCATTTATTTGGGCAAATTGCTTCAGTCCAAACAAGTCGCGTAACTTAGCGAGCTTTAACTTTGCTGTCAATGATTAGATGAACGCTTTGGCTAAATTGATGGCACTTAAACCGCTAATTAATACACCCACAATAATCAACAAACTTTTGGGTTGTAAGTGGTGGCATAACCATGCCGCTAAAGGCGCGGCAAACAAACCGCCAATCACCAAGCCAGCAATTAATGGCCAATTGCTAAACACGCTACCAAATACGGCAAAAGCAGTTGCCCCCGCAATGGATAAAAAGAACTCCGCTGCATTCACCGAACCAATCGTCGTGCGGGGGTCTTGGCCTGTACCCACTAAAGAAGTTGTAACAACAGGGCCCCAACCGCCACCGCCTACCGAGTCAACAAAGCCACCCGTTAACGCCAGTGCGCCAATATGTTTTGGGGCTTCTTTACGTAATTTAATTTTTTTGAAGGCTTTGCTTAAAATGTATAAGCCCATGAATAATAAATAAGCCGAAATATAAGGCTTAATCACGTCGCCATCAAAACTAGTGACTACATACGCACCAACAACTCCGCCAATCATGCCGGGAATCACTAAGCGATAAAACAAGGCTTTGTTGATGTTGCCAAAGCGCCAGTGAGAAAATCCCGAAAAGCCCGTAGTAAATACCTCCGCTAAATGGACGGATGCCGATGCTGCCGCTGGCGGTACGCCTGATCCTAATAAAAAAGTGGTGGCCGTAAGGCCATAGGCCATCCCTAATGCGCCATCAATGATTTGCGCGCCTAAACCCACAGCAAAAGCAATCCAAAACGCATTGCTTAAAAAGCCTTCTTGCAGGGCATGGGAATCGGGAGCCACTAAAAAAGCAATGCCAATCAACAAGGACATGACACCGAGTAATATGGCAAAAGTTTTGACAAAGGTCATCAAATGCTGCTCGTGCGTCACCTCAACTTCTAATAAAGGCAAGCCTTCGCGTTCATGTTGTTGACTTTCGGGAGCATCGTAATCAAGACGGCGGATTTTCATAGGTGGCAAGTGTTGAAAAATAAACAGTTGGCGGACTATAAACAACTGTGTATTAATCTTAAAATAATTATAAATTATATTTTTATGCTTTTTTGATATATAAAACGAGTTGAAAGTGCCTTGAAAGCGGATTGAAATAGTTATCTTGCTTATCATTACGCTATGCTAAAATAAAAAATCAATAACCGTGAGAAAACAGATGACCCAAACCCCATGGATCGACCCCAACGCCACCAACGAAGCAGAACGTTACGATAATCCCATCCCTAGCCGCGACCTCATCCTGCAAATTATCTCCCAACACGACAAACCACTGACCGCTGAACAACTCGCGGGCTTATTGGGTTTGCACGATGACGAACGCCAATTTGCCCTACAAAAACGCTTGGGTGCGATGGTACGTGACGGCCAATTATCTTCCGACCGACGTGGTACTTATAGCCCACTGAACGAAGACGAATGTAAGCGTGGTTATGTGCAAGGTCATCCCGATGGTTTTGGTTTTTTAATTCCCGACGATAAATCAGGCGATTTATTACTCACTTCTAAGCAAATGCGTTTAGTGTTTCATGGTGATGTTGCTTTGGTGCGTGTCGTTAGCTTTGACCATAAAGGCCGTCCCGAAGGTCGTATCGTTAAAGTGTTAGAAAGTAAAACTCAGCGTTTAGTGGGACGTTATTTTGAAGAAAATGGCGTGGCCTATGTGTTGCCCGATAATCCGCGTATGACTCATGAAGTGGTATTGCAGGGCGATACTCAAGGTGCAACACACGGTCAATTTGTCGAAGTCAAAATCGTTAGTCAACCGAATCACCGAAGTCTAGCGGTGGCTGAGTTAACGGCAATTTTAGGTGACCATTTAGCACCGGGTTTAGAAATTGATATTGCGCTACGCAATTTTGATATTCCCCATCTGTGGCCGAACGAAGTTTCTGAACAAGCGGCCAATATTTCGCCTCAAGTGACAGAAGCGGACAAAGTAGGGCGTGTCGATTTACGCAATTTAGCCTTAGTGACGATTGATGGCGAAGATGCCAAAGACTTTGATGATGCGGTCTATGCCGAAAAACGCGCTGGTGGCGGTTATCGCTTAGTAGTAGCGATTGCTGATGTCTCGCATTATGTACGTCCTGATAGTCCTTTAGATATTGAAGCTAAACACCGCAGTACCTCGGTATATTTCCCCGGTTTTGTCGTGCCGATGTTGCCCGAAGTGCTGTCGAATGGTTTGTGTTCGTTAAAGCCGAATGTCGATAGATTGTGTATGGTCTGTGATATGACTATTTCACGGGCGGGACGGGTGACAGGTTCTCAGTTTTACGAGGCCGTCATGCACTCGCAAGCGCGTTTAACTTACACCAAAGTCAGCGCGTTGCTAGAAGAACCCGAAAGCGAATTAGGCCAACAAGTGGCGACTGAATTTCCACATTTAATCAAACCAATTCATAATATTTTTGGTTTGTTTAAGATTTTACGCGCCAATCGTGAACAGCGCGGTGCGTTGGATTTTGATGCGCCTGAAACCTACATCATTTTTGATGAAAATAAAAAAATCGACAAGATTTTGCCGCGTACCCGCAATAAAGCGCACATGTTGATTGAAGAATGTATGTTGGCGGCTAACGTCTGTGCGGCCGAATATGTGCAAAGTCGCAATCTGCCTGCGTTGTATCGTAACCATGAAGGGCCGAAAGAAGAAAAATTAGCGAAATTAAAAAGCTATTTGGCGATTTTGGGTGTCGCTTTTAACGCGAAAAAACCAACACCTGCCGATTTTCAAGCGGTGTTAGTCAGTGTTGCAGATCGTCCTGATGCACCGATTATTCAAACGATGTTGTTACGCTCAATGATGCAAGCGGTTTATAGCCCTGAAAATCTAGGCCATTTTGGTTTGGCGTATGAGGCTTATGGGCACTTTACGTCGCCGATTCGCCGTTATCCTGATTTGTTGTTACATCGGGTGATTCGTGAGAATTTACGTCATCCTGAAACACCACCAACGATGGATATGACGCAAATGTTGGCCTTAGGCGAGCATTGTTCGTTGAACGAACGTCGTGCCGATGAAGCAACGCGTGATGTCACCGCTTGGTTGAAATGCGAGTACATGCAAGACCATATTGGTGATGAGTTTACGGGTGTTATTAGTGCTGTCACTGCCTTTGGTTTCTTTGTTTCGTTGACTGATATTTTTGTTGAAGGTTTAGTGCATATTCGCACCTTAGATGGCGATTATTTTAACTTTGATCCTGTCATGCACACACTGGTGGGCACTCGTACAGGTGTGAGCTATGCCATGGGTGACAAAGTGCAAATCAAAGTTGCAGGTGTCAACCTCGATGAACGGAAAATGGACTTTCAATTATTAGGTAAAGTAGGCCAAAGCCGACGCATCAAACGTCCTGAGCCTGTGGTGGAAGCAGGTGACGCGACACCGAAAAAAGCGAAAAAACCGAGAGCAAAAAAACCTGATAATCGTACTGAAGCGCAAAAGGCTCAAGCGACAACCGTAACCAAAGCCGAGCCTAAAGCGAAAAAGACTAGAGTCAAAGATCGGGCGCGAGTGACTAAAAACAAAGGCAAACCTGTGAGAAAGCCGAAACCTGTTGTTGAATGACACAAGTGTATGTGTCTTAGCGAACAGAGCTAGACGTTTGAACGGTGGATGATGCACAAACATCCATCGTTATTGTCCTCGCCACCGTAGGAGAAGGAAATGTCTAGTGTTGGTTATCACGAGCCTGTAGAGGAACTGTCTGTTGCAACCCGCGATATGCATCGTGCAATTACTTCGTTGATGGAGGAATTGGAAGCGATTGATTGGTACAATCAACGCGCCGATGTCTGTCATGATGCCGATCTTAAAGCCATTCTAGAACACAATCGTAACGAAGAAAAAGAACACGCTGCCATGATATTGGAGTGGATTCGCCGCAAAGATCCCAGTTTTTCTCAACAGCTTAAGCTCTATTTGTTTGTCGAAGGTGCTATTGCAGAAGAGTGAGTCAAGGGAAAACTTGAGTCCAAACAATGTTTTTACAAAAGTAGGGGCAAATAATTATTTGCCCCTACAAAATCAACATTAATTAACGCTCGTCTTCTGCCAAATCGCTTGTACCCGTTCGGGCATCATACTGCGCCAAGCCTCTTCTAAAATATCCATGTCTTCTTTAGAGTGCGAGTCGCTTTCAAGGTCAACTTCTTCATATAACAGTTCACTTTGGCTAGAGGCGAAATAATAATCTGTGCCGCACTCATGCCATAACTTACTCCATAATTCGAGCTTTTCACTTTCAAGTAAATCTTGCAGTACGTCCAACCACGCTTCGCCAAAGACGCGCAAAATAATTAAATCATCGTGAAAAATTTTTTCTTCAATAAATAAGCCGTCAACATATTGTGTGGGTTCGTCGTCATCTTCTTGCAGGTCATCGACTTCGGCAATTTGTAATAAGGCGTGTAATTCTTCCCATGTCACATCATCGCTCAAGTTTTTGATTTTAGAGGCCAATTCGCTATCTTGTGTTCTAAAAACAACTTTGCCACTGACTTCGCTCATGATTTTTCTCCGAATAGTTATTTAAAGATGTTAGCAGATGGATGATGACAAGATGTGTTATTAATCAGCTAAGTCGCTGTAATAGTTTGTAATAACTACCGCTATTCTTGAAAAATCTTAGAAAAACAAATCCGCGAAGATAGCGTCATACCAAGTGGTATTACCGAACAAGGAAAACGAACATGACTCTTTTATCTTCGACAAAAAATCGTACTAAGCCATTTATCTTAGGTATGTTGTTGGGTTGCTCCATCACGTCTGTGGGTGGCGTTTATGCCGCATTACCGATGCTTAATCAGCCGTTTCCCATGATTGAACGCATGATGAGTAAAATGGACAGTGTGAAGCAACAGCTTAATTTGTCGTCATCGCAACAATTGGTGTGGCAACGTGCGGCTGAAGCCTCTAAACAATTGGCTGCCGCAACTAAATCGGATTTAACAGCCTTACGTGGCGATGGTCAGCGTGTACTAGCCAAACGTAATACCTCCACCAGCGAATTACGTCAATTTTTTACCCAATTGGATACTAAGCGCGATGCCAATCTAGCCGAGCGTCGTGTCATTCGTGAACAGTGGCTAACAGTCTATGACCAACTCACGCCAGAGCAACAACTGCAATTACGGATTGCCATAAAAGATGAGTTTGGCCGTGCCGAGCGGTTGCATCAACGTTTTGGCAATGATAAAAGTTAAGCACCAAACCAACAATTAAGACTAATAAAGTTTCAGGAGAAACATCATGTTTAGTAAAATCATTTCAGCCTTGTTGTTAACAACAGTAGCAAGCACTGTTTTAGCGTTTCCCGGCCCGAGTGGTAGTTTTCAGCAAAGTGGCGCACATGGCGGTAGTATTCAAGGAACACGGACGACAACAGCAACATCAGCACAGTCACAAGGTTCAGTGACGGGTGCAAATGGCAATGGTGTCAGTGCTGAAGCCTCCTCGCAAAAATCCAAAGGTGGCAAAACGAGCTATACAGGTACCGCGACAACAACAGGCGGTAAAAGCGCAACAGCGATGGGTTCGTATGTGCAAAAAGGTGATAGTGTTTCGGGTAGTAACGAAACGACCACAAGCGGAGGTTACTCGTCAAAAACCAGCTATGAAGCCAGTAAAGATAGTGCTACAGGCCAAGCATCGGGAACAGCCACCACCACTACTGGCGGCGGTAAAACCGCCACCGTCACAGGCAGTGCTAGTCAAGGTAATGCCACAGCAACAGCCACTACAGGCACAGGAAAAACGGCAACGGTGACGGCCAGTGGTAGCCAAACGGGTGGTACAGTCACAGGCACAACAGGCAGTGGCCAATCAAAAACGGTTAATTATGGCGATCAGGAAAATTAATGGATGAATAAGACGGCGTTAATAACAGTCGGGGCGCATGATTGCGCCTTTGTTGCGTCTAATTTTGCTAAATAACAAAGGCTTTTCGATGACTACACTGACCAAAATTCTCGTTGTCGATGATGATCCTGAGTTGCGGCAACTGCTGAAGACCTATTTAACCAAACACGGTTATGACGTGTTGTTGTTGCCTGACCCACGAGAGTTAGAAAAAACCATTAGCCGCTTTTCCCCACAACTCATTGTTTTAGATTGGATGATGCCGCATGAAGATGGCATCAGTGCTTGTCGGCGTTTACGAGCCAAGTCTGAGCAAACGCCGATTATTATGCTTACCGCCCGTGACGAAACCGTTGACCGTATTATTGGTTTACAAATGGGCGCAGATGATTATCTCTGTAAACCGTTTGACCCGCGTGAGTTATTGGCACGGATTGAAGCGGTGTTGCGTCGTCCTACGTTTATCGCCCAACATGGTACAGAGGCCAAAATCAGTTTTGGTGAGTTTGTTATCGACCCCAATTTAAGAGTGTTATTACGTTCAGGCCAAGCGGTTGAGCTTTCAGGTGGCGAGTTTGATTTGTTGTTGGCGTTAGCGCGCCATCCGAATCGTATTCTGAGTCGGGACAGATTATTAACTTTGGTACACGGTGATAATGCCGAACAAATGGAACGCGCGATTGATGTGCAAATTCACCGTTTACGCAAATTATTAGAAGTTGATGCGGTACAGCCACAAATTATAAAAACGGTATGGGGAAGAGGTTATGTCTTTTCTTTGCCTGCCGATGGTGTATCCGCATGAGACTTTGGCCGCGTAAATTATGGCTGCAAACTGCGTTGATGGTATTGGCCGTTGTGGTGATCACTCAAGTGTTGACGTTATCCCTCCTTGGCCATTTTCGGATGCAGATCGTCCGTCAACAAGGCATTGAGCTAGCGCGCGGATATTTGATTATGGCGCATAGTGCCTTGCAGTCAATGTCACCCGAAGAGCTGTCACGACGACTTCAGCAGCAAGCACAACTGTTGCCTGTCGGCCAAACGCAACCTGCCGTTAAACTGGTATATCAACCGTCCTCGCAAGTGCAGGGTATTGGTGATGCGCCTGTGGGTGTGACTTTGTTATATCGGCATTTACAGCAGGAGTGGGGCATCAATAATGTCAAAATTTCTGCTGCGCCACATTCGGCATTATTGATTCGTGTTCAAGGTGATTGGTGGTTGCAAATGCTCACCATTACTAACTCGCAACGCTCTATTATCACCGACATATTGCCTTGGTTAAATGTTGGTTTACTGTTGTTGGCGGGTATTATTGCTTTATTTGTCAGACATTTAGTTCGCCCGTTATTGGTCTTGGAGCAAGAAGTCGTTGCTTTTGCTCAAGGTAAAAATCCTGAACCGTTGACGACCACACATGGCACGATCGAAATTCGTCGGTTGGCCGATAGTATCCATCACATGATGGCCGATTTACGCAGTCATGAACAAGAGCGACGCACGATGTTAGCGGGTTTGCCACATGATATTCGCGCGCCACTGACGCGATTACGTTTGCGCTTAGCCTTATTAGATGACACTGATGTGGTCGCCTTTGAACAAGATATTCGTTCCATTGAGCACATAGCCGACCAATTTATTGGTTATTTGCGGGGCTTAGATAGCAACTCACTCAAAAAAGAACATTTCAACCTGAATGAACTGCTCAGCGAGTTAGTCACAGCTTGCCGACACTCGGGTAAGTCTATCGCACTGTCTTTGCCTGATGAGCCTGTTTTTGTCTTGGCAGATGCGTTAATGTTAAGACGCGCTGTTGATAATTTAATTCAAAATGCACTGCATCACGGCGCCGAACCTGTGCGCTTAAATCTCAGAAACAACGTCTTAACGGTAGAAGATAGTGGTCAAGGGATTCCTGCTCATTTACGCGACCAAGCCCTTGAACCTTTTGCACAATTAGCCAGTGAGCGTGGCAATCGTGGGCAAGTGGGGTTGGGTTTAGCGGTGGTGAAACAGATTTTAGCGGCACATCAATTAGAGATGTGTTTAGGGGATAGTGAGTTAGGTGGTTTAAAAATAGATATTCCACTCAAAATGATATTAAAGCTTCTATAGCCCTTGTAGGGTCGAATTGATTCGACCAAAAGATTTGGCGGTTAAAACCACCCCTACAAAAAATACTATAAAGATTATCCATGACTCAAAAAACAGACCTCGCTACCGCAAAAAAACAGGCATTGGCGTTACATCAACAAGGGCATTTAATTCAGGCTGAACAAGGCTATAAATCAATTCTTGCTATTCATCCTCAAGAGTTAACAGTCTTACATTTGCTCGGTATTTTGTATCAGCAACAAGCTAAATTTGAATTAGCATTAATCCAATTAGAGCAAGTATTAACACTCAAACCAAATGCGCCAGATGTCTTGTTATTAGCGGGAATAGTATCGGGACAGCTTGAGCGTCACACCGAAGCATTGTCGTATTTCGATCAGGCAATCGCTCTACAACCTAACGATGTGGCCAGTCATTACAATCGTGCGATTGCCTGTCATAAATTACAGCTTTATCAACAGGCGTTAATGAGCCTTGAGAAGGTAATTCAGCAACAAGCCAATCATGCCGAAGCCTTAAATTTACGTGGGACAGTATTGGCTGCGACGAAAAGTTATCAACAGGCGTTAAGCAGTTATCAACAAGCCTTAGCGGTAAAGGCGGATTATTCCGTTGCTTTATATCATTGTGCGATTGTTTTAGAGCAGCTAAAACGTCCTCAAGAGGCGATCTCCTATTATCAACAAGCCATTGCCTTAAAGCCGAATTACAGTAAAGCTATTAGCAATTTAGCAAGCCTATATATGGGGCTTCAGCAGTATCCACAAGCGGCTGAGATGTTTTCGCAATTATTGGCCGTTGAGCCTGATTATCCATATGTCGCAGGTAAATTTTTTTATGCTAAAGCCTATTGTTGTGATTGGCGGAATTATCAACATTCGATTGAAAAGCTTGTCTCTGCTGTACGACATCATCAAAAAGTCATAACCCCATTTGACTTTCTCAATGTCACCTCAACGCCAGCAGATGAAAAAATATGTGCCGAAACCTATGTGCAAGATCGTTATCCTATCGAGTTAAAACCCTTGTGGACGGGCGAGCGTTATCGACATAAAAAAATCAAAGTCGCGTATGTGTCTGCTGATTTTTACAATCACGCTACGTCTATTTTGATGATTGAAATGTTTGAGCAACACGACAAATCACGTTTTGAGTTTGTCGCCATCGCCTTTAACAGCAAAAACGATGGAATGACTACACGCGTTAAAGCGGCATTTGAAACTTATATAGATGTGAGCGAAAAAACCGATTTAGAAGTTGCTGAATTGATCCGTAGTATGGAAATTGATATTGCGGTGGATTTAAAAGGCCACACCACAGATTCTCGTTTAGGGATTTTTGCCCATCGACCCGCACCGATTCAAGTGAATTATTTAGGCCAAGCCAGTACTATAGGTGCGCCTTATATCGACTATATCTTGGTCGATCAACACCTCGTTCCACCCGCAAACCAACAAGACTACACAGAGAAGGTAGTGTATTTACCCGACACCTATTTAGTCTGTGATTCTAAACGTCCGATATCTTCGCAGGTGTTTACCCGTACTGAGTTAGGGTTGCCTGAGGCGGGGTTTGTTTTTTGCTGTTTTAATAACAGCTATAAAATTTCGCCGTTTATCTTTGATATTTGGATGCGGTTATTACAGCAAGTGCCTGATAGTGTGTTGTGGCTGATTGAAGGTCATCCGACGGCTTGTCAAAATTTACGCGATGAAGCTCTGCAACGCGGCGTCGATCCAGAACGCTTAGTCTTTGCCTCCAAAGTTGCATCATCGGTGCATTTAGCGCGTCATCGCCATGCCGATTTATTTTTAGATACTTTACCCGTTAATGCTCACACCACCACCAGCGATGCACTATGGGCAGGATTGCCTGTATTAACGTGTATGGGGCAAACTTTTGCCAGTCGGGTGGCGGGTAGCTTGATCTCTGCGGTGGGTTTACCTGAACTGATTACTCATACATTAGAAGATTACGAAGCAATGGCGTTAACACTCGCCACATCACCTGTATTGTTGGCAAGTATTAAACATAAACTACAACAACAACGAGATAGCAGTGCATTGTTCGATATTACTCGCGCGCAGCAAGGTTTTGAGTCGGCTTATGAGATGATGTGGCAGCGTTATCAGCAAGGTTTGCCACCTGTGGGATTTAGTGTCAATGCTATCGCCACAGGCGGTTAATAGAAAAACTAATCCGTATTTTCACAAGCACACGACGTAATGAGTGCGTCTAATAAATTACTGGTACTAATCACGCCGACTAATTTTTGCTCAGACAAGACAAATGCCCGATGAATTTCGCGCTCACGCAATAAACGTGCTACGGCGGTGACGGGTGTCGTCGTGTCCACAGAAATAATATGTGGAGTCATGATTTGGGCAACAGGGCAGTTAATGTCCGCGTGTTGTGCTAATTGTTGTAAATCGTTGGCACTAAACTCATAGCCTGCATATTCACCATAACAAGAGACCCCGATTAAGCGTTCTTTTTCAAGTGCGGGTAAGTTTTCAAAGTGCAAAACATCGGTCATGGTGACAACGCCTTTTAATTGGCCGCTATAGTCCGTGACAGGTACGCCCGTAATATGATGCTTACTAAAAAAATCTAACAACATTTTGACCGACCAACTATCTTGAGCAGTGAGTACAGGTGAGGACATGATGTCGTTAGCCGTCAGTTGGCAAAGATTTTTTGCTGTGGTGTTGGTCATAGCCGTTTCCTAATTTAGGTGTAGTTATAATTTAAGTATATGGCTCTGATGGAGGCTTATCTATTATCCTTTGTAGGTAGTTTTCGTGATTTTATATCGCTTATTTTTAACTTTTGAACACACAAGTTGTTCGCATTTTGACGCTTACTATCAAGTGTCGCCTATACTTAGTTCTGTATAATTTTTGCACTTGCTAATACCTCCAAAACACCGTTTCTTAATCAAGGTATTAGCCATCCAATTTATTAAAAAAAGCACACTCTTGGGGGCACTATGAAAAAGCTATTAACGCTTGCAGGCATGTTAATCAGCACCAGTACAGCATGGGCGGATGCCTCATGGCCGCTAACTCAAGCGATGGAATTGCAAGCCGATACACCCATTAATCGTTTACAGATTTTAGGCGCGCATAATGCGTGGAATGACTCGGCAGCAACTTGGGCAAATCAACGCTGGGCATTAGATAAATTAATGGATAACGGTGTTCGTAATATCGACATTGATATTCACAACGATGGCGGTGTCGTTAAGCTCTGTCATCAAAATTGCTCGTCTATTTATAGTGCCGTTGATAGCTATCCGAATGAGTTGCAAAAAATGGCGACTTGGTTAGCGGCGCATCCGAAAGAAATTTTGTTTTTAGATATGGAAGATCGCGTGGGCAATCAAGCCCTCGTCGAAGCTCCGTTACGTGCTGCCTTTGGTTCGATGTTGTATGTACCTAGCGATAAGCCGAGTAACCGTTGGGAAACCCCGCGTGAAATGGTTGCCAAAGGTAAACGTATTATCGTCAAAGGTGCAAACAACTGGTATGACGGTTCGCTGATTTGGGATGGCCGTATTTTTGCGACGGGTGCAGACGGTGGTTGGAATTCTCGCCCTGTCAAATATTTTGATACCGCTACCTGCAAAATGGACGGTAATGCCTTAGCGTTAGGCAGTATCTACACGATTTCTGATAGTAAGTTGGGCAAAGATGTATTGCCTGATGGTTGGGTTGACCAAACAGGTACGATTGACAGTAGCAACATTCCTCGCTTATTTGCTTGTGGTGTGAATAATGTCGATGCCGACCGTTGGGATGACAGCATGACCACCGCCGCTGTGTGGAGTTGGAACAGTGGTGAACCCAATAACGCAGGTTCCGCAGGTGAAAACTGTGCCGAACAAGGCGGTAATGGTCGTTGGAATGATAATAACTGTGCTGTTGTCCATCGTTTTGCCTGTCAAAATGTCAATAACTTAGATGACTGGCGTATTACTAGCGGTAGCGGTGCTTGGGAACAAGGTCGTGCTCAGTGTGCCAGTGAATTTGCAGGTTTCCGTTTTGCCGTTCCTGCAAACGCCTACCAAAATCAGCGTTTATTAGCCGTTAATGGCAATCAAAGCTTGTGGTTAAACTATTCCGATAAAGCGCGTGAAGGCAAATGGGAAGCGTATTACCCAACAGCGACTCAATGGTCTTCGGGTGCATATGGCACTAACCAAGTGACTCAGCAAACTTTAAGCATTGCAGGCGCAAGTGCCGTTAAAGTCACCGTGACAGGTGGTTTAGATGGAATTGGCGATAACGTCCAAGTGTTTAACGGTAGCCGTCAGTTACAACGCACCTTGATTGGTACAAATGTTAGCACCAGTTTTATTGTTAATGATAATAGCGTGATTGTGCGTTTAGCCTCTGACGGCGCAGTATCGGGTAATGTCAGTGTGCAAATCGAAAGCACAACATTAACCGAAGTACCTGTTTGGAAGTCTTTAGTCAACGGCAAAGGTAAGTGTTTAGATTTAGAAAGCGTGAGTTCGGCTAATGGCGCAGTGGTTCATCATTGGTCGTGTCATGGTGGTGATGGTCAAAAATGGTGGCAAGATGCGCAAGGCCGTATTCATAGCAAGCTAAACGCGAATCGTTGTATTGATGTTTCAGGTGCAGGCTCAGGTAACGGCACTAAAATCCAGTTGTGGGACTGTCATAACGGCGCAAACCAAGTGTGGTTACGCGGCGCAGGTAATTCTTTACGTCCTGCTCATGCACCAAGCAAAGCAATGGATATTAAAGATGCTTACTGGGGTGCGTTTGATGGTCAAGATACCCACTTGTGGGATGGTCAAAATAGCTGGGGTCAAAGCTGGTCTTGGAAGTAATAAAGCCTCCGAGGGGGTTAGTTAAAGAAGTATTAAAAAAGCCGCATGATGCGGCTTTTTTATTGGGCTAAGGTTGACGAAATATAGGTAGGATGGGTAGAGGTGCGAAACCTATTGCAATCAATAACTTATGCACTGCTCTTTGATAAACACGACCTTTGCCCAAATCGAAAATGATGGCTTTCCTTTGTACCCATCCACGCTTGCTAAAAAGTCTTGACCATTCATCGGACGGCCGATAGCCTCTGCTGTCATATATAGGAGATAAGAAATGAGTAACCCTTTTTTATATGTTTGGGATGGAACAGAACACGGCATTCCTCAGAGCATGAATGATGCGGTTAGCATGTTACAAAAGCTAGAAGCAATAACACCCACGCAGCCTAGCCGCTCTTTACTGGCTTTTGCCCAGCGCGTACAAGATATTGTCCGTTTTGACCGTCATTTAGCCAGTGCCGTCACCTTACCTTATATGAGTTTAGGCGAGCAGGCATTACACCATCGTTATCCTGTCATGGCGTTAGAACAGCCGAGTGCCTCTGAACGCCAATTTTTACCATTATTAGTCAAAATAGTCGAAGTCGCGCGTGTATTTGGAATGGTCATTTTAGATGACAATAGAGGCATGGTGTTTTTGCCCTCGGGAAAGATATTACCTCCGATAATGCAAGATTGGTGGATTGGTGCATTAGATTATTTAGAAGAGGCACAGGGTTTTAATCACTTACAAGAATACAAAGACTATATAGAACCATTAGCAACAGCAATCATTGCTAAACATCCTGATTATACCAAGGGTGAGCGTTTTACTTATAATAGAAATATATTTGGTGCGTATGTCAGAAAAACGGCCATCGGTTCGCAATGTTTTGGCTTCAATTATACGCAAAATAAATATGGCTATGCCATAAGCAGTATAGCAAATAGCTGGGGGGGGGAGGGCTACGAAGCCCCATGATTAATAATATTTATCAATTCTTTGATTTTCCTGCGCAACTATATAT
>Ga0209599_10000067_pt1 | contig 75229 bp, 99 predicted proteins | sample Shrwel_input2_FT_FD_187534 | JGI IMG/M metagenome (GOLD analysis project Ga0209599, IMG submission 187534) | Subsurface microbial communities from deep shales in Ohio, USA - Utica-3 well 1 S input2 FT (SPAdes) (version 2) ...
GACTCCCGTAGAATTTAAGGTTGCGCTCGGCAACGCCATTGCGGAAGGGGCAATTTCTTATGATGAGGCTGTAGCGGCAATATCAAAATATGAGCTTGAATTTGATAATGCAGAGTAGCGTCTAACTAAGAGTTAAGCAGTAACGCCACACAAACATTTTAATACTTTCATAGCAGATTGGGGCGTTATCTGCTTGAATGAGAGTTAGATACAGGTGATGATATTATGAAACTTATTGCTCTAATAATGTGCGCGCTATGTTTTGGCATGGCGACAATGTGCGCTTTAGATGGTTATAGTTTTGCGGCAGGCTTTAATGTATTTGCCGCAATCTTGAATCTTGGTAATTTTATTAGATACTCTTTAGGACAATAGTATCTAACTACTGAGCTTAACGTGCGCCACCCCACACGTTTATAAGCAAGGCGAATGAATCACTTTTATTTTTAATGCTTAGCCAGTGGCTGGGGTGGTGTCACTGTTGAAGCGCGAGTTAGATGGAGAGATAGCGATGAAACCAGCTAACTTTGCACCTATTTATTTGGGTTTATACCCTCCTCTTGCGGAAGTTGCAAGAAAACACGGCTACGCACTTGCCGTGCATGGCACTTTAGGTCGTGACTTTGACTTGATTTGTGTGCCGTGGGTGGATGAGCCAAGCGAGCCACAAATTGTAGTCGATGAAATTGTGCAAGAGTTTGACATTAAACAAATTGGCGCACCTGAAAAAATGAAACATTCCCGAATTTGCTACACACTTGAAGTTTCATTTGGCGGATGTTTCTTAGATTTTTCATTTACGCCGAAAACTTGACTGTCTAACTAAATGCGTAAGGTGCAAGTACCCCACCGACATACGCAGTAAACAGTAATCACAAACGTCAAAAGATAAGCCGTAAGTGGCTGGGTACTTGTCACACTTGACGTGGAGTTAGGCAATGAGTTTATTTCAGTGTGAAAACTGTGGGTGTGTGGAAAATACCGCTTTGTCTTGTCAGGGCATAAAACAGGTTACAGAGTGGTTTGATTGGGCTGGAATTGAAGAACGCAAAGGATTGCTTTTATGTAGTGCTTGTGCGCCAACAAAAAATGAAGATGGCACACCATCAAAACTTGGTGTGTGGCATGGGCAGTTTTCGCGTAGGTATTTACCAAAGGGACTGTTTAAAACTAACCGCTATGGCGACTTAGAACATATAGAAAATGGCGACACGGATTTTAACAAATATGTGATTGCTAAAGGCAATGCCTAACTACTGAGCTTAACACGCAAGCACTAACTTAAAATTGACTTACGCTGACGGCTGGGTGCTTGTCGTTGTTGAAGCGTGAGTTAGGCATTTTGAGGATAATGCGATGGATGACGAGAAAGTTTATATAGTTTATGTAGGTAAGCCAAGCTGGAAGCATATAATAATCAGAAAAGTTGATTGGCAACTTAATCATTGGCGAAACCTTAAATTTTATTTTGAGCCGCATTTAACTCGAAATAAGAATTGGTTTGTTAATATCAACTGCCTTTTTATTGGAATAAATAAATACAATGGATTTATGGGGTTTAGGGTTTTAAATCGGCAATTAGAGATTTGTTGGTAATGCCTAACTACCGTAGCTAAAGGGCAATGCCCACAAAAAAAATATGATGAGGTGATGACGTGGAAAAGCAAGAAAACATCGAAAAAGAAGCTGGGGCATTGTCCCATTTGAGCGACGAGTTAGGCGTACAAAATAAACCAACTTTTGCAGAATGGTTAAAACAACAAAAGATAGTAATGACAACTAGAGAGGCTGTTGACTATGCAATGCTTGCAACGCAAAAAGGCGTATCCGTGCAAAAATTACTTGGATACCCGTACGCCTAACTCGTATTTACACCCAAATTTGACGTATAACATACATCGCAAAGCGGAGTTATACGTCATTTGACATCAATCAATGTCATTAAGTAACGATTCATCGCCCACTTCATAAATGACATATTTTTTACCGTCAAAACGATTAGCGATACTGTCCTGCGGCAATGGCTCATCGGGGATTACTTCGTCATTGACGATTTTTACAGTGATAATACGCATAATCAGAACCCTGGCAAAATTTGAATAGATAAACGGGTCAGCGTGATAGTGTCTGCACTGTTACCAAGCGTTGCATTGATGCGTAATTTTAGACTATCAGTCGGCGCAAACTGCTGATAAATCGGCGCATTTCCGCTAGAGTTTGCCAAAGCCGCGCTATTAGATGAGTAAAAATTATACTCACTCCCTGCACTAAAAATTGATTTTTCGATAGTCCGACCCGGAACAGTTGTTACTGTAGAGTCATAAAGCGTTGTTGTCGTTGTACCATCTGTCAATAACGCTCGCATCACTTTACCGTTAGCGTTATTCGTGTTATCTGATGCTAACGAGTATCGAACCTGCCCATTTTTGCCGATGTATTTGAATGGTAGTTCAACTTCGCGCAATGTGGTTGTCGATGTTGTACCAGTCACACTGTCAGCTAAAACAGCAGAATAAGCAATAAACGATGCTAAAGGAATCCAACGCGTCCCGTTGCTCATCATCTTGACTTGATAAGTCGTGTTATAGACTTCAGTATTAGGTGCAACGCTTGATGCCAAAGGTAATTCATTATCGGCGTAGCTTTGAATAACAGGAGGATTAAGCAACATTACGCATACTCCCAGCAAGTGAAGGCTTGACCTGTAGTCGCACCAATGATGCTGATTGCAGTCACAGGGCAAACACTAGGCGACCAATAACCCCCACTTCGCACTTCGATTGAGCCTCCTGCCTCTGTTGCTGTTCCTGTCACGTTAATCCATAAACTACCAACCGAATTGTTATAAAACTCAATGCCCTGCCGATTGGCATTGGCTGCTAATAAAACCTGAGCCTCACCGCCAGTGGTGATTGTGCTACTAGCTGACGTTGGTGTGCTACGAGTAGAAACAACATTCCCATCCCCATCAACAATAGCCACGCATTGCGTGTCTTGTCCATCAATCTTTTTTTGCATAAAAGCCCCCTAAATTAAGAAAAACCAAAATTTGTGCGTGTAGAATTTAGCGTTAATTTTAATCCGTGATAATCCTGCCAAATTTCATACGTTACGCTTGTAACTCCAGCATGACTAAATCCACAGCACGGCAGGACAGCCGACTCGCTGATACTGTTCGCGCGCTCAGCAACAACGGTCGTGCCATTAATTTTGACTAGCACCGTGTCGCTGGCTTGCTTAATGTCTATTTTGAATTTCGTGCCTTTCGATGCAGTGATACCAGTATCGACAAAAGTACCGTTAGCAAGCCTTAAACGCCAGTTAGCACTGTTTACGTCCCACACTACCAATGCAACAGCACCAGTTAAACCAACGTTTGAGGGATGGTCAGCAACAATGCCCACAAAATAACTTCCCGTCGTTGCGGGGGCTTCGGCTGTAGTTGGGATATAAACTTCGGTAGCAAAATCAATCGTATTGTTTTGTTCTAAAAAGTTAAATAGCGTTGTAGCTGTTTTGTTCGGGCAATTAGCGCGATAGTAACCACCATTTGTTGCATCAAAAGTACGAATGCCACCAATCCAATTTAGAGCGGCGGCTGAGATTGTAGCAACAGGTATTTCGTCAACGCCTGATGTAGTAGTCGCATAGCTTTTGGTAACTTCAACGTTTAAGAAATCATCAAAGAACACCATGTTTTGTGCTGTTGAGCCAATACCTAGCGAGCCAGCAGAATTTAACGCTGTCCGCAAGCCGCTAATATCGTCAATACCTGTGTTGTGTGGATTGCCTGTGCTTTGGCTATGGTCGTACGCTGTTTTTCCCATGTCCCCACGATACGCTGTCTGTGATGTTTCTCCTAGCACCAAAGCAGTTTCATCTGTATAACTGTTTGCATCAGTCAACGCTTGAGCAGCCGCGCCCTCCTCATCTGCGCCCACATCTTCGGCGGTTAGGGTGATGTTGCCGTTAATTGGCGATATGTTATTGACGGTAATATCATCCGCGCTTGAGCCGTCCGCGCCTTTGATGTTTGTTGCGTCCGCAATGTTTGATACAAGGCCAGATGCGCCCATGTATTTATTGATTACGCCGCTAGGTTTTGCGCCTGTACCACCAACTAAATCAATAATTTTTTGAACAACTCTAACCCCATCGGCGACATTAGCAAAAATAGCTGTCCAGCCATTTGTTGAATAATTATTTTCAACATTAAGCTCCTTGGTGACTCCGCCCTGCTCTACAATTATTTTTTGCATTATGGAGCTGCTCCCCAAAGGCTAATAAAATCGCCATAAACAAAAGGTATTTTTATACTGTTTGTATCGGCTAAAGTGATTTCGTGGAAATAAAGCGGATAGTCCTCACTCGCAGTCGAAAGTGATTGATATTGCTCGTAAGTTAAACTTGCTGAAAAATGATAATCATCTGGACGAGTAAAAGACCAATCTGTCATTTTTGTCTTGTCAGAATTGCGATAAATAGCACCTGATAATGAGTAGTCAGACAAATCAACGAATGAGTTATCATCATTTTTTACTGAAAACGTGATAATACCTGTGTCAGTGCCTTTTCTAATTAAAATATCTAGGCGTTGGCCAACAAGATTTAATTGAGCCATATCGCACCTTTATAATTTAATAATCGGCAAACGTGCCAAGTTACGGACACGAACACGACCCCAGTATTGGTTAGACGCGGTTGATGCTGTGCCATCGCTAGTAGAGTAGGTGTAATCGCGTGATGTGCCATCAGACGGGTCAACATTACACGTTGATAAATCAACAACACCATGTGTCGCAATTGCAGAGCCATCATCGCCGCCGACAATCGTACTGTCTTGGAAACTACCAAGCGCACGACCAGCATCAACACCACGACCATTATCCCAACCACGCGCATACTCGCCACGCATATCAAATAACGGCATACGTTTGTTTGCTGCGAAGTCAGCCGCCGCCGATGCGCCGCGTGTTGTCGGCGAGCCTGAACTATCTTGAATAGCTAAAACAGAATTGCTGTAGGTGTTCCAAAGATGAGCATACAAAGCTGCTGTATCAGCATTAGCGCGTGTGGTTGCGCCCGAAGATGCACCACCAATAGTTCCGCCGTTTTCTTCAACCCAATCATAAGGAGCTGTACTGCCTGTATGAAATTTTGTAGAGCCAACAGGCTCGCCAACACGCGCCCAATAAGACGAACTTGTGGATGGCGTGTTGTTTAGATTTGAATTTTGAATAGACTGATATAAACGGCCATCATCACCAATGCACACAGAGTTTTTGGTGTAAGTTTCGCCACTATTCCAATCCGCAACACCACGAGCAGTTAAATAGCGCACGCCGTTTGCTAAAAAGTTTAGTAGCCAGTTGAATTTTTGACGGCTTGGCGGCGTGGTTGTCAGTGGCCATCCCGCTTGAATATCACTATCTGAAGGCTGTGAGCTTTTGTCGCCTGTTTCTGCCCACGGCGGAATGATGACTGGACGTGTTAATGCCATAAAAACCTCTTAAATAAATTCTTCGGCAAAAATGCCGCCTATACTCAGATCACTTTCTTCGCCAAAACCTAATGCGCCTGTCATTCCAGTAAATCCAAAATAACCAGTCGGGTTATAAGCAACACCTGCTATGATTCTCACCCCTGCTGGCTTAGGCAAAATACCCGCACGAATCAATGCTTTTTCATTAAAAGTTAGTTCACGGGCAACATCGTAATAGATGGCCATCCCGCCAATATCTTGTACAGTTGATGTGCCTGCCCCTAATAAAAAATCTAATGCTTCTATTAGGCTATCAATCGTTCCATCTGTCGAATTGCGTGCAATTTTGGCTTTAATGGCAAATAGATATTCAGGGTCTTGAAGTGTGGTGGTATTGATGAAAGGCTCTGATTCTTCTCTAAAACGCTCACCAATACTGGGATTGCCTTCTTCACCAAAATTCAATGCGTTTGGCGTGTCATCAAACCCAAAAAACTTAAATTCGATATTGTCGGATAGCGTTCTGCTTTGACCAACCCACTCACCAACAACATCAAGCTGCTTTCCATACGCTTGGTCTAAGTCGTATTTATTAACAACATCGAGCGCAATGTTTTGACCATCAATCAAGGGATTTAATAGCGTAGTGAGTAGCGCGATAAACTTTGTTTTTTCTTTGTTTTCGCTTGGGACTAAACCAAGATATTGATTGATGTCAGTCATTAAGTAATCTCAACATCATCAATCGTGCAAATAGCCACCTCGTCAAACGCGATAGCAACATCGGCGGCAGCAGGTGTGCCACCATCAATACACATGGTCAAACTGTCGATTTTATATGTTTTAGATAATGGGTCATTGTTCAGCTTGGCTTGGCTATAAACCGAGTCATACTCAACGTCATTACCAATATAATTAGCGTTAATTAAATCAACTATGCTTTGTTTGATTAAGTCGCCTACTGTGCTGGAGTAACCTGTTTTTGCAGTAATACCAACATAAACCTTAATCAATTGTGGGTCTGGTCTAAAAAAGTCAATTAACACAGTGGAGCCGTTCGCACGAATCACTGTTTTATTAACATCGCCATAAGTGCCTGTGCCTGACGGCTTTTTAACTGCAATCGCCAGTGCAATCTCATCACTATCACCACCCTCAACAACTGCGCTAATGGAATGATCAGGGATTCCTTCACCGTTTGTTGTGCTTGTGTCATTTTCGTAAACAATCACACGTGTCACGCCTGCGACATTAGCAATACTCCCCTCGATCGCATCAAGCACGAAATTAGCAGCCAAGGCTGTAGACTTTGTTTGTCGTCTGCGTAAGGTGGCATCAGTTTCAACAGGCGCGCCGATTGATGCAGCATCAGGATTGTTCACAGTTTGCCAGCCGCGTGTTGGCGTAATAATCGTTGTGACGGTATCAGCTAAAGCAACAATCGCGCCTAAAGTTGTGCATGTTGCTGTAACGGTAATTGTTCCGCCAGATGGAATCACAACACTGACAGGCAATGCCCACTTGTAAGCACCATCACCCACTTGACCATTGATAATTGTTGTCCCTTCTTGGCCAACAATCTCAACATCAACGGTTGAGTAAGAAGCTGATTGACGTTGTATGCCGTTTATTTTTACGTTATTTGATAGTGCAACACCTTGCGATGTACTTGGGCTGTAGCTGTTGAACACAGAGACAAGTACATTGTCGTAGTCCTGAAAAGCCTTACAAATAACACCGATTATCTGTCCGTCCTGACTGTCATTTTCTAAATAAACATCATTGCCAAAAATTCCACGATACTGCTCTTTTAGCCAATTAAGTTTTGTTTCAAAATCTGTAACAGATATTCCGTTAGCATCAATCACGGGCGCAATAGGTGTTAAAGCCATTAAAGAATCTCGCTTAATTGTGCTTGGCCATAAATGGTGTTTACAGTTGCGGTAAATGTGAATTCGCGTGTTTCAGGATTAGTGACCGACGAATAACTCACAATATCGCTAACGCCCTGTGTTTCTAATATGCGTTGTTTAATTAAAATATCTTTACTATCAGTGTACTTGCCAAGTATTTGGTCTTGTGGCAAACCGTCTTGAATATCAGTAAACCACTCGCCTTTTAGTAAAAACAATCGCGTTTTAATAGCTTGGGCAACATTTTCTGGGCTATTTATTAAAAAGTCTTGGCCTGTGCCTAATACATAATCGTCATTTTCATCTAGTTTACGATAGCGCATTTTTGACACCAAAAGATGTTTTGAATCATCATAAAAATGACATTTATGTAATTTTAATAATACAAATTATTATAAAAATTACAACTAGGGGCAATAAAAAAGCCCCTAATTGGGGCTTTAGTTTTGTGCGAGTTACGGCATTTGCAGTTTCATCATTTTGCTACTTAACAATGCCTGAGTGTGTGCCAATGTATCCATGTTTGCCTCATTCATTGGTTTTCCTGTTTTGGCGATTGCTTTGAGTAACCCTATCCGCATAGACGACTCGTCTATCATTGTCCATAAACGTCTTAGCATTTGCTCGGAGGCTTCTAAAACAGCGATTGCAGGGCGAATATGGCTGTAAGGCTGATACTGGCCTAATACCGCGTGTAATGCGTTTAACGCATTGCGAACCTGCCAATAATCCACTTCTCCCTGTAATTTGTTTAATCCATTCAAGTCTAAGGCGGCGACAGGTGCGGGTAAGCTGTCTTTGCTAATAAACTCGCCAATCACTTTATGCACATACTCAACAACTTGTGGTAATTGCTCATTAGTCAAATCTTCTACGCTGTCCACATCAAAACGCTGATGAATGAGGCTATAAGCATCGCTATAGCTCATGTTTCTGCTTTTGGCGACCAATAACGTAACAGCATCTTTTAACGGTACACGGGTGCGTTTGTCGCTCATGGTTGGTAGGGGCATTTGGTAGGGTGTTTTATTAGTAATAACCTCTTTATCCAAAATATCAAGAACCCATTTGCGAAATTGTTTAGCGATTGCGGTACGGGCAAACATGGCGATTAAGTGGCAACCGCGCAAGCTGAAAATTCTTGATTCTTGCAGCTCGCCTTTAGGGTCGGTCAATTTGACCGATGCTGTCATACCATCTGTAAATTCATCAGCATTACGGGCATAAATGCGATTAACCGAGCTTTGGTCTGCGTAACCCAGTGCTTGAGCAAGTTCTACGGCGCGAAGCCAAACTTGTCCAGTGCGTTCGATAATATCAAAAGTGGTGTTTTGAAAAGTTAAAGCATGAGAAGTCATAATGACACCTGAAAGTTTAGTAAGTATTGCCACAAATAGGGTGGCATGGCCTCAACTACCGCTTTCAGACGGCTGGCATTATTCGAGCGTAAAACGCCTTATATCTGCCTATCAACCACGCCATAAGACGTGAAAATTCTATGATTCGCGCAATTTAGCTTTTTGCGGGCAAAAAAATACCGCAATAAGCTGTCGGGTGCGGATGGCCGCTGAAAGTATGTAGTAAAACAATCATGCCCTACCTGCAAAGGCACGTCAAGACTCAATCCATCCAAAGTGTTTCGTGGTATGGATGTATAGTCTTAAATAAGCCTGTTTGAGCAACAATACAGTAAGTTGTTATCTCATAAGTCATAAACGTGTTGCAGCTTTTTCTAATCCATTCAGGCATTTTATTCCATTGATTTTTAAGCTTTATGTAACTTTCTTGAAATTCACTTTCGGTACAGTTTCTTTTTCCATCACCACAAACTGAATCATTTGCATTTCTTAAATAAGGAACTGGAGACTTTCCTTTTGTAAAAAAATTAACAGTTTCAAGACTATGATTCATTATTATTTTTGAAAAATAAGCAGTCCTTTTTAAATACCAATCCATTATGCATTGCTCATTTTTGCATGACTCCCTGTTTGTCCAAGCATTTTTATTGTCGATTTTAAACTGCTCAAGGTTTTTAGAAATAGATTTGGCACGATAATATAATGCCGCAGTCATATAATCCATTTTTGCCAATGTTTGATTTGAGCATATTGCTTTTTCGGCATATGACATCGCCTTATTACAATCAAAGCTAGGCATATTAAAAGTTAAAAAGTCAGGCTTTTCTTGCTGATAAAATCTAAATTCTTTGTTTTCTTGGTTGCTTATTGGTTGTTCTTGTTGAACCTCTTGCGCTTGAGTATCGCTGTTAGAAAGTTGAGATTTTACAGTTATCCAAGGATAAATCCCGTCATCATTTGGAGATGCCAGTAATAAGCCATCTCCAAAATCCGACACATAAACCCTAATCCCATTTCTAGCCAGAGTGCATCCAGAATAAACAGCACTGTCTTCGTTATATAAAACATTGGCTATGTCTTTTTTTGTCAATCCTGCTTGGAGGCTCAGTCCATACGGGCAAAGTATGGCTTTGTATTTTGTGTATAGTGGTTTTGAAAAATCAACATCGTCAATATCGCCGCCTTTTGGTGTTGGGTTTTCGTATCTATCACTATCTAAATGTTGAAACTCTTCATTTTTATCTATGCCAAACTTGGCATTTAATTGGTCGCATTCTTGTGTGCTTGGCGGAGTCCATCCATACGGCTTTGTTTTGTAAACCTCCACGCCAATACACTCCATCAATCTTCTTTTGTCTGGGTCTTCCATGGCTTTAGCAAAATTTAATTTTGACTTTTCAAACTCATCAAAATTAATACTATTTGCTGTATTTTGTACTTGGGGTTCTTTTTTTATTGAAATACCGTAAAGAAACAATCCAAATATAAGCAAAGAAACAAATATAAATTTTACGGAAACTTTTTGATTTAAATCTTCATCTAAAAGAATTTTTTCTTTTGATGGGTTTGACAGCCCGCAATTAGGGCAGATTTTTGCCTTCATGGAAACAGGATTGTCGCACTTCTTGCAATTTGATAAAGCCATCATCTTATCCCTCAGATAAAAAACCTATCCTACATCAAGTCACTACGCCAGTGCTACCCGAACCCGTTGTTACTCCGCTATGCGTATGCGTATCATCCACGCGCTTATCGTTAATAAACAACCCGTTTGGCGCAAGTATGTTTATTGTTTTAGCTGTGGGATTAAGTGCGATTTTGGTCAAGCCATCATCGGCTCTAAGTTCTGTGGCCGTGGTACTGAGATTGTTTATTTTTTCAGGCTTAGAACGAAAACCGACAAAGCACATACCATCACTTAAATCATGCGCCCGTGGCGTGATTGGCAACTGTACGCCACCATTTTGCCACCAGCCATCAATACAACGGTCAGCAAAACACACAAGACATTCGTCGCCTGTAGCAACAGGGAAAGTCAAAGAGCAGCCACCACCACTTGGAAAATAAACAGGCACATCAAGCAACAACGGCAAGGCTTGAGCCGTCCATTTACCATCAATACCCTGAACCATTGCCTTGATAGCTGGCTGTACGGTGGCTGTCTGCAACTCAGCGTTAAATGATTCGATAATGCCTACACACGATGTCCATAGCTCACGCGCCATAGACTCAAACAAAACCCTTAGTGTTTCTTCGGGGTCGTTAAATCGTTCGCGTGGGTCAATCATTTAGTTACCTATGGATGATGCAACAACATTGATTGTAGGGCCTTGCAATGGTGATGTACCATTTAGCGATATACAAACAAGACTTGTTTCAAACGTATTGCCGCGATTATCACCCGTATTTTCAAGGCTGATAATCTTATAATTGCCATCTTTATCAAGACTTGGAAAATAGTTTAATGCACTGTAAGCCACACTAATAACAGCTTGTTGAATACTCGCATTATCCAGTTTGATTTGCCCACCAAATTTAAGCATGGGATTGATAAGACACTTTAGCTCTATGCCGTCAATTGTTTGCTGTGGTAGTCCTATCATGCCTGTGGCTGCTGTAATCACAACAGCCTCACCTGCAATCGGTTGTGCAATCTCAATTAAATCAAGATTTCCATTATTAAACTGCCAACTACACGCCGCACTTTGGGCAATTTGGCGCATTGTGTTTCTAGCCATGCCAAAGAACACTTGGCCGCGTGGCATTGTTGTACCCGCATCTAACGCGGGCATATTTCCTATTGTGATGTCAAAAGGAGCAAACGCTTCTAAGCACGCATCTATCGCATCGCGTTTGGTTGCACCTGCGGCAATAGATTTGTTTATAACTGCATAGTTGTAGGCATTATCACCATCAGCGGCAATAATCTCTAAAAATGTATCAGTGGCATTTTCTCGGCCTTGTCTTTTTTGGCGCATCATGCCTGAAAATATCAAGCCAAAATTGCCTTCGTACCCTGCTTGTAATTGCACCCGCGTAAATTCTTTTTGTATTTTATTTATAGTGTCAGGCGACATATTATAAATACGAATAACAGCCCATGCAGGCGTTTGCACCTCTGCTCGATGCGTTTGAAACTTGACATGAAACTGCGATAAATCCAACGCATTACCCAATTCATCGGCAATCAATAGCTGTACTTTGCGTAGGTATTGGCCTGTCATAATGTTGAAAAATACAGTTTGCTGTCTGTACCCAAGTTGCTAAATGTTGGCAAATCATCGGGTGATTCTGTGTTGCTACACACAAACAAATTACCACCAATGCCCAAATACTCGTATTGCCCCAATAAATCAGCACCAGTTATCAAAGGGATACCCCTCACTAAAGGCGTTTTATCAGACAATAAAATATCTAAAATCCATGTACTAATTTCATTGTTCCACCACACCTTAAAATAATACTGTTTACCAACCAGTGTTATTAAAAACTGTTGAGAGATGGAAGATAAAGGGATTTCAAACATTAAAGCCCCTTGTTTAAATTTAGAATACTTAAAGGTTTAGCAACAAGCTGCTCGGTTAAAGTAATCGGAGTTTTTACGCCTGTATTTTGTGTGCCTGCCGTTACCTGCGGGTTGCTTTGATTGCTAATTTCTATCTTGGCGGTTGATGTTTTAACAATAATCAATTGTCTAAAACCCACCACAATTTCCAGTGTTTCGTTTGTTCTTCGGTCGGTTGATGTCGCCAACGACTTAATGAGCATGTTTTTATAGGCTCGTTTGCCTGTAATCACATCAATTGGAAGTCTATTTTGCTGAATACCAAGCAAATAACTGTAAGCATCAGCAATATCCTCTATTCTTCCAGCAATTACAGTTCCATATGTCTTGCGGTCATTTGCTGATTTGCAGTTTGACCATGCCACACGCATTGTTAATTCTGGGGCATTTTTATACGCATGGTCAGTAATAGACGCACCTTGCTCAATCGGGTGTTCTGTTATAGTTAAATTGTCGCTATGGGTTTCTTCTATAACGACATCAGGAATAATATTAGCAATACTCCTTGTTCCAGTCGCAAAAGCCACCACTAAAACATCGCCAACAATTTGCTGCATTATTGCACCTTGCTCATAAAGTTACGCATTACGCCAACCGTGGCATTTGCCGCAACATTACCAATGTCCTGAGCCAATCCTGAGCCGTTAGGTGAGCTAACATGAATGTTGGTTTGTTGGCTAAACTGTACTGATTTGCTGCTGGTTGTGCGTGAAGCATTTACCATCATTTCAGTGCTGTAGGGATTGCCGCCGTTCTCGATGCGCGTAATTTGCTGCATCAGGGCAGCTCGCACCATTGGGTCATTCATATCCAAGGGTTGATTTGGTGATACACCCAAAGATTTTGCTACAGCCGCCGAATACCCTGCGGTGTTATTTTCGCTTGGCGGTGCCCATTTGTTAATGATTTCGCCAACAGTATCGAATCCTTTATTGCCATAGCTTGTTAATAAAGCCGACATTGCCGCTAGCCCACCCTCAGCATTTGGGAATATAGCAAAACGACCATCCGAACCAGTAGCCCCCATTTTTCTGGCAAATTCGCCGTACACAATGTTGCCTGGATTATTATTTCTAATGCCGCGACTATTTCCGCCTTTTGATGTGGGAGCAGCAATAGTGGACGGGATAACACTTGTTGATGATTGAGTGGCGCGCTGTGCTTCATCGACCCCCAAAAACGCCAACACATTAGCAATCCCTTTGCCGATGGATTCACCCATCTTTGTACCATCAAGAAGATTGTTGTACAGCATTGAGCCTAGCCCATAACCTGCTGCACCAGCCGCTCCAACCAAGCCAGCCTTTCCTAAGATAGTCATCAATCCAAGACTTCTAGCCGATGCCACACCAATTGCTGTGCCTACCTTTGCAAAAGCCGCCAACATTCCAATCAGCCATTTTCCACCCACATACAACAACAACAAGTTTAGCGCGCCCTGCCAATCCCCTGTTAATCCTGTGATTGCACTAATACCATCCGTCAATGGGGCAAAAAAAGCGATAACATCAACCAAAAACCCTGCGACTCTTGCTAATGCAATTGCTAAATTAGCCATCGCGTTAGCAAAATTAGTAACGCCAGTAACGATTTGGTCGCTATGTGTTAGCAAGTAATCAATGAGTTTATTAAGTCCGCCTTTTTGGTCGTTGGCGATATTGCCCGCTATTTTTTTACCAATTAAATCAAAAATTGTTGAGACACTAGCCAATTGCCCTTTAAATGCGCTTGCATTTTTGGCAGCATCATCTCCATTTAATCCGACTTTTTTAGCATATTCGGCCTGTTGGTCTGCGTATTTTTGCAAGTCCCCACGGCGCATAGCAAGCAGTGTGTTTTCATCAATACCAAATGCGCTACTAAATGCCAACGCCTGAGCTATAGGCATTGATGACAAAGCCTGCCCAACATCTAGCAATATATCGCTTGTGTCTCTAAGCTGACCGTTGGTGTCTTTTGTTGATACACCAATTCGCTCGATTAAATCAAACGCGCCTGGACTCTTGCGAATAAACTGCGAAAGCCCTTCTAATGAGCCTAAGAAATTACCATTTGTTTGACTACTGATAAAATTTAAAGCCTGAATTTTATCGACCGAAGAATTTGTCCTCAAGCTCGCAAAATACAGATTATTGAGGTCAGTAGTCATTTTAATAATACCAACACCCACAGCAAGTGCGGCATATTGCATGGTTTTTACATACGATAACAACCCTTCAATTTGTGCTTTGTTTTTTGCAATTTGGTCTTTATGCGACTTCTCTATATCTTCGCGTTGGCGTTTTTGTCGTTGCTGGCGTTCTTGCTCGGCTTTTCTTCTTAATTCTTCTTGTTGACGCTCTGCACGGCCTAAGTCTTGTTTGTCTTTGACCTGAGAACCTGCCGATTTACTAGATTCTTGCGCAGCTTTTTGATTAGCCTCAACTGAGCGATTCGCCGAATCCTCTGTCTCAGTAGCAGCTTGTTTTGCAGCTTCGCCAAGCTCTTTTACGCTTTGCCCAACATTATCGACAGAAACAGTAAATGCGCGTTCGCTGGACGCATCTACCTTGAACCCCAAAGATACTAAAAACTCTTTTAGGGTGTTTACGTCTGACATTAGTCTTTATCCATTTCGTTAGCGAGTCGTTGATTGTGCGCCAAAACATCGAGCGAATCATTCATCAGCGCAATATCGTATAAATCAATTGTGCCGTCTTTGAGTGATTCATATTTGCACATGCCTTTTGTGACTGGCCTTAATAGCCAGTCCAAACCATTAGGCAATTTTGCCCAGCTCGTTACTGATTGGCCGCCGATGCTGGGGGTGTCGAGCGGCCTGTAGGAAAATAATTACCAAGATTTACCTGAATAACTTGCCAAACAATTTTGACCATTGTCATCATATTCATATCGCCTAACATCAATTGTCCGTTATGCCAAGCAGCCGTCCAAATATCGCCGTTTTGTCGCTTGGTCACAGACAAACACAAGCCAATAATGTATTCGACATCATCTTTTTGCATTGATGAAATCGCATCTAAAGCAGGCTCAATAATCCATGAAATGCTCTCTATGGTTTTTACAGGTAAGTCCTGTTTGTCATCAACCGCTTTTTTGATGTCAATGCCTACAGATAATGCGGCAGGCAATGCTGGTAACAGCTTGGGAAGCAATGGCGCAACTTTACGCGCCAAATGCAGTTGGTCAAAGGCGTTTAACTTTTCGATTTTGTAGTTATGCCCATCTATTTGACACTGGAACATTAGTACACCCCTGCTAAGCCATCAATTTTGCCAGCATCAAACGCCCATTCGTATTTGTCGCCGTCTTTTTTGAACGCCACGCCTGCACGCTTTTTAAACGCAACTTCACGACAGGTGTGGATTTCGGTATTAGACGAATTGGTCACAACAATAATGTTCTTACCCCATACACGCGGGCTAATTGATTGCGCGTTATACATAGCGAGCAACAAGGCATGAACGGGTGATGTCTGCAATAAACGTACAGTAATTGTGCCGCTTTTACCTGCGTGTAACGAGTGCATCACTTCGCCGTCTGCACCAATAGTCATGGTGTTTTTGTCTTCGGTCATTTCGATTGTGATGCCTTCGTCCGAAGCAGCCGCACCATAACCCATGTTTGGGATAACCCCAGTAGGGCCAGTCAAAGAAGCCGATACCGCCTGAAAACTATAAGTACCCATGAATCAGCTCCTTAGCGATTAACATTGATAATAACATTGGATTTGTGAACAGCCCCTGCCAGCTTGATAGCGATTTGGCGAGTAGGCGCAATACGCTGTTCGCGCTCACCCTGAGCTTGCGTGTCGGCAGGTGGGCAATAAACGTAATAACCCTTGGTGAGTGTGTCGCCAGTTTTTAATGCCCCAATAGCAGGGCCGTTCCATATGCCAGCAGCAATCAATCCATTGTTTACACCACGCTCAAGCGAACGCTCATCAGCCATCACAAATTGATTAAAACCCGCATCCGTTTGAGGAATTTTTGGCTGACCACTTGCATAAAGAAGATTGTACTCCTCAGTCTGCATGTCGTTTTGCAGCCAGTCCAAGCCATGACGTTCGTCAATAAACATGCCGCTACACATCACGCCTTCTTGAATGATGTTGGTGTTGTTTTGGTATTTCACGAACACATTCACGTTTTTGGCTTTTAATGCAGCAGCTTGACTAGAGCGTAAATCTTCGGCAGTAACAGTCGGCTCTTGTTTGAACTTGACCGTTAATGTGCTGTTTTGGGCAGTAAAATCAACTGTAGCAATACGGCCTAAAATAGACATGGCTGCGTGATTATTGGTTGATGAGTATTGGACTAACGTGCGGTCGTATGCGCCCTGTTTGAGCAAGTACCCAATATCGGTTGTGCTTACCGAATCCAAAACACCTGTCGTAATAATAGTTGTTGCAAAAATACGAGATGGGACAGCAGCTTCTACAAAATCGGCAACATCGGTAATATCACTATTAGACAAGCTGTTATCAGCAACATAAACGCCATACCAATCATTGCTTAAATCTGCCAAGTCAGTGATACAGTCAATTAAATCTTCTGCCGCAATCCCATTAACAGGCGTTAATGCCTGACCTGTACGCAGACCCATCAACGATGAGATGTCGGTACCACTGCCGCCTGATAAAGTTGCACCTGATACGCTGATATTTGTACCTGACTTTGCAAGGGTTAATGAGTTGCCGCCTGTGCCACTAGCAGCCGCTTGCAAATAAAGCACGCTACCACTAACAGCATATAAAAACTTAACCAACTCAGCATCACTACTTGCAGACAGGAAGGTTTTTAATGAGGCTAATGTTACCGACAAACTGCCGCCAATTTGAACCTGACCGCTCGTTGGTGTACCACTGACAAACGTAACAGCCGTGCCGTTTAGCGTGATGGTGTCATTGTTTGCTGGCTGACCTGCAAAAGTGATAGCTCCTGTCGCTGTGGGAGCTGCACCGTAATAAACTTTTGAGCTAGTCCCTGTGGTACCTGACTTAACCACAAAACGAGAATAGGCAGCATCCCAAGACACGGTAGAATCAGTTGCTTTTGCATCTAAGGCGGCTTCAACAGCAGAGGCTACGCCGTTTAAATTGGTGACAGCCGATAAATCAATCCCAGTTAATGAAATTGGAATATCATCAATTTTAATAAACATTGAGCCGCTAGATACTGCTGTAAAATTAGCAATGGCCTGTTGTGCTGTCGTTAAAATAGCACCGCGCATAGAACCATGAGTCGCAGTTTTAGCCCAACGTGCAACGTAACAAAACAAAGGCGCAGGTGATTGACTAAAGAACGGTAATGCTGCCAAGTATTCTTCGGAGTCAGTACCAAAATCAGTCGCAATATCAGTAATGCCCGCGTAATAACGAATGCGCTCCGATGTATCAATTACATCCGATGAGCCAACAATCATCATTGCACCAAAGTTGCGAACAGCCGCCGCTAAAGGCGACATAATAATCTGTACGTTACTAACGTCAGATACAGGAAGACCAGTAGACATAATATCCCCTTTATTGGTCGGTTGTTATTTGCGGTGCATTGACACCAAGAACATTTAAAACAGCATAAGAACGCGTTGTCTTGCGTCTTAGAAGAACAAGCACATCAAAGCGTCTAACCCATACCTGATTGATAAATTCAGGAACGGCAGTGACTTGGCCGCAATCTAAAAAATTGATTTGTTTTGCTCTTAGTGCTGCCATGTTTTGATGTATGCCCAATCCATCTCTAAATGTGTTTGCATAGCTCTCAGCACTAGCACCATGAAACGTACACAGCACAGTCAATTCTTCATGTCGGACATTTTCATCATATCCGCCGCCTACGCTGTCTTTATGAGTAATAGCTGGGCTGTCATCGGGCGTTATTGTGTGAATATAAAAAGACACCCAATTTGTATGAGGCTCTGGCATTTTTGGCGTGGTGGGCTGATATTTTCGCCGCACCAAGTCGCCTGAAATACCTGTTATCCCAACAATTGCCTCCTGCAAAATATCGGACAACGCTTTGTCGTAATCAGGCTGCGTGCCAGTTGGCGATAAATAGCCGCCTGTTGCCGATGTATTGGTCATTTTGCTGCCCCACTAAACGGAACAATTTCACAAGTTGCACAAACAAACCCACGGCCAACATGTGAATAATTATTGACTAAAATGACGTTGTAATTAGTGTTTTGCCAAGTCACGACATCGGCATCAAAGCCATCTTTGCCGTCTTTAAGTTTTGTTTTTGTATGGATGGTGATGGTGCCAGTCACAAAAGAGCCATCGGGCTTTCTAACGATTTTATCGCCGCTTGCGCTTGTAATAATCCCAAAACATCTGACTTTCTTTTCGCTATTTTCTGCTTCGCCGTGTTCATCAATAATCTGTTCGCGCACAATTCGATAAAAAACATCATTTAAATCGATGTCCTCTAAGACATCCGACATATCAAGTAATGCCATTTATTTATCTCGTAAAGCGTAAGTGATTGATTTTCTCAGGCCGCCAGAATCGTTTAGCGGTTTCGTGCCTGTACGCCCGCGACTTAATCTATTTTTTATAGTTGATGGTGATAACGGGATAAATGGCCCAGTTAAAATCCTATTCATTGCGCCGTTTTGACCTGCCAATCCTGCCTCATGAAGGTTTTCATTTACTCCTTCCATGTCGCCACTTAAAGCAGCTTTAGCAGCACGGCCAAGATATTTAGTGATTTCTTCTTGATTATCTTGAATCCCCTCAACTAAAAATGGCCTAGGGGGGACATCAATACTGTGTGCTGGAACAACGTGAGAAGTCGCAAAATTGCTTACATCACGTCTCACAAATCGACCACCACGCAAAAACTCACCCTCTTTATCAATCAAGCGAAAAATAGTTGTCTGATGCGCTGGTACTTGAATTGTACCGCCGTAGGTGTGAATGTAACCTAATTCGGCATTGGTAATTGGTGAGCCACTTTCGCGCTCGGTTGTCGATGCAGGAATCCCTACAACAACACGTTTTTTTACTAATTCGGCAAGTGTTTTTTTTAGCTCAAGCATATTGTCTTGAATAACACTTGAACCTGTTGTCACAACTGAACACCGCCTGCGCCAAACCACCGCGCAAACTGCAATAAACGAATACCGTAGCTTGTTGAATTCCAGTACCCGCCATTTTCCAAACTCACAGCCGCCACATCATAAGAAGCTGATAACTTATCTGCTGTTTTAGATGTTTGCTGCCCTGCAACTTTACCAGCAATGCCGCCTGACTCTGCCGTCCTAGCCTCGCGGTCATTTAAAGCCAAATGATGAGCAACAAATAACTGTGTTGCTTCATCCAGCATATCCGCCCAGCGTTCTGCATTAAGCAGCTTTAACGCGATACCAGCATAAAAATTTATCTGGCCTGTTGTGTAAGTCCCTGTGTCCGAAAACTCAGGGAACGCTGAACGAAATACGGAAACGTCCATTTATTTTGCCTTTGATTTTTTGGCTTCATCAAAAGCCGCTTTTTCTGCCAAAAAATCCTCCTTGGCTGCCAACAACTCTGCCTTTTCAGCATTAAGTTTTTGGTATTCCCGCTCAAGTTCCTCCTTGGCTGCCAACAACTCTGCATGAATCTGCTGCATTTCTGCTACAGATTCAGCATCGCCGTCTTGCACTGGTTCGGCATGTAGTTTCAAAAACCAATGCTGAGCATCAGCCTCAGAAACGGTACGGATACCTGCCACAAACTTTTCAGTTGTGCCGTCATCACGCTGCAAAGTAAAAGGATGTTTTACTAAAATTTTAGGCATGATTAGATACCGTCCGCATAACCAATGGTTTCAGGATAGACAAACTCAACCTGACCCAAACGGCCATAGTAGGTTGTCATTTGGCGTAAGCCGCGATATTCAAGCGGAGTACGTTGCAACGGCACTAACGGGAAGCGTAAAAACTTCTTCTCGTTCGTATATGCAACCATACGGTCTGTACCACCCGCACCGCGCCCATTGAGCCATTTAAGCGGCTGAATATCTAAAGGCATATTGTTTTTGGCAGTACAAATGTTGTTGATTTTGATGTATTCAAGAATCGACATATTGCCAGCATCACTCACCTTTTGCGTTACCAAATAAGCAAATTTTGCAGGTGGCAAAAGCAGCTTTTTAGGAACAACAGCATACGCACTGTTAAGCCACACGCGACTCAAGAACGTATTGACATCAGCAAGGATTTCATCGGCTGTTTTGGTAGACCATAACGGCGATGTAGATTCGCCGTTGGCCACGTTAGCGGTATCAACATTCGTGTTATTACACAGGCCTACCGCGCCCGTCATTGTGTCGCCGATATAGACCTGCTCATCAACATCCATGTTCCACTTGATTTGCATACCCTCAAATTTTTGAGAATCTACAGGGCGGCCAAGTTGTTGCGCTGATAACAATTCAGGGATTGTCCAAGCCAACTCTTGACCCCAAAGGTTCAAGGGCTGCGCGGTTTTACCAATATCCAACGCCAAGCCAGCGATGGCGGTAGCATCTTTACCAATCCAAGACTTACCGTTTGGACTTGCACCACCTGCCGCAGCAAATGTTGAGTTAGTAAACGAGGCCAATTCATCAGCAATAGACACATCTTCACGCAAATTAATATCGCGCAAGTAGGTGTATTCGTAGAGTGGTTCGTGAAGCGTGGGGTCTAAACGCTCTAATTCACCAACCAAAAACACACCAGAACTATCCAATGTCGCAGCATCGAATGTCCGTAATTCATCGCATGTGCGAGCGCGGTTATTCACTCGGCGAATGGCTTCGCTCAAGGGAATATCAGCCATAACCGCACCAATTGACAAGGCAAGCATATCAACCGATAAAGGCCGAATAATTTTTACATGAGCATTCATGGATTTATCGCTCCTTAGATATTGTATTCAATTTCAACGTTGCCATTCGCATCACCTGCATTGGTGAATTTGCAACGAGGAATCACTTGTGTGTTTTGGGCAACCACAGGACTAAACGAGTCACCAGCCGTCATAGTGCCTGCTGCTGTAATCGTGAATGTCACGCCATTTTGTGTGTAAGCGGTACCCACTGTTGCATCAGGCAAACGGAACCCGTTAGGGTCAATAACGGTGACTTTGGATGTGTTGCTGGTTGTTTGTAGAGTCAAACTATAAGTACCCGCAACCGCCGCACCTGTTACAGAGCCAGCAATAGTGCCAGTACCAGTACCAGTGATTGTGCCGCCTGTGAATGTTGCTTCTGCCGCCGCTTCAATGCCGCCAATAGGCTTGCCACTTGACGCATTAGCAACACGCACATAAACAACGGCATCACGCGCAGGAGTACCAGAGTTATTTTTAACAGTGATGTAGCCACGCACCATGCGATTAGCAATCCCTGTGGTTGGCGGAACGGCTGTGCCTAATGGGTCGGACGCATTTGCACCAGTTGTTGGGTATGGACGAACCAAGATACCGCTAACAGTTGCGCCTACATCACCCGAAGCGATTGGCCGTAATTTGCCGCTCACTTCTTTGCATGGCACGCCATACGCGGTAAATGGATAGCTGCCATCATAAATGCCTGTATCGACATCACTGGATTGCGAACGAGAAATTGCACCCGCAATACCCGAAGGCATACGGTATAAAAAGGTATTACCCATGATTACTCCTAAGGTATTAACGAGTTAGTTTTTAGCCCAAAAATCTTTGGCTTTGGCGTTGATTTCGGCAGGAGTGGGAGGACGACGGCCAAAATCTTTGGTGCTAATGCCATGACGCGCACCATTTAAGTTATTTTTTGCACGCATCACTTCAGCAACGGCAGTGAATGCCATGCTTAATTGGTCTCGTGTCATTTTGCCCAATTCAGTTCCCTGCAAAAATGGAGTAACTGAACCTGCATCTTTAGACATAGCTTGCTGTAAGGCTTGACGCTGACAAGCACACAGTCCGTCTTTTGTTTTTACGCTTTCACGGTCGAGGCGCATACCAGGTGCAATGATTTCGGTTTTAGATACCAAATCTGCCCACTGACCATCATCAAGCGTTAGCGCATCCGCAGTCTTGGTGGCTGTGCCTTTTTCAACTGCATCTAAGCGAGAACCGAGTGTTTTTAGCGTGTCATTGATGTTGCCTAAAACAGCCAATACAGCAGAATCACCCGTTTTAGTGGGTTTTTCTTCTGTTTTTTCTTTAGCTTCTTTTTCAGCAGCTTCACGAGCGGCTTTTTCTTCTTCGGTTTCTTCGTCTTTGGTTTCGGCTTTTTCAGCTTCCTCCATCGCTTCATCAATTGCTTTTTGGTCTTTAGTCTTTAATGCCGACTTTAGCTTATCTAACCAGCTCATAGGTTTTTTATCTCCGATAGCGCAGCGTGAGCCACAGCGACCCATCTCAACTAACGCAATGTGATTAACGATAATGTTGCGCTGTCTACCGCGCCCCGCCTCAATTTCCTCATAGTCAGCGTCATAACCTAAGCTGACCTCTTCAACTTTATCTTTAATGATTTTGTCGATTGCTTGGCGTTCCGTTACCAACAAATCAGCAATCAATAAGTCATTATCTCCGCCCTCGCCTCGACGTAGATTTATCATCGTGCCTTTGGCTAATTCGGAATAGTTGTCAGGATTTACCCAGTCCTTGGGGTGGCTAATCGTGACGGGTTTTGCCACACAACTAGCAACCGTGATGTCGCTGAATAACTCAGATTCATCACGTTCAATCCGAATAACACCGTTTTTTGCAGTAACTACGGGCTTACCTGTTTTTTCATCTATTAGCTCGCCTTCTGCATAAATCATGTCGCCTGTACGAGCAATCGGCACATCCTGACAAATCAAAAAACCTTCTGGAGTTAGTGACCTTTTTAGCCCTAATCGTTGTTTGCTAAAAAATCTCATAATTTACTCAGGTAGGACGGGTTCTGGATAACAGCGACAGTTAAATATCTGCCCCGCGTGTGCGTGATAAATCTTATTGCCTTCGAGTAATGCTGGCGGCTCATTCCACGGAACAAACTTACCATTCATTTTCTTATGACTTTCTCGCACATCAGTATCGCCCGTGGTTCGCCAAATATAGCCATCGCTGCCGATGTGCGTGGCTCTTGCTTGGGTCAATGCAGACGATGCTCTTGATACCTCTGTGCGTGCAATGGTGTTGGCCTTACTGATAGACACTTGTGTTGACTGTCTAATCATTTCGGCAACTTCATTAGCTCTTACGCCGCTTTCTGTTGCCTCGATTGCCAGCTTGTGAACACGCTCAGCAGCAGCCAAAGGAATGCTTTTAATCAGAGTAACTTGTTCGTCAAGCAAGGCTTTCATGGCTTGACCAGTGGGCGCGTTTTTAATTTCTTCTTGCAAGCCTTTTGATAAGTCTTTGCTGATTTCCATCCACATCGCTTGGTCTTTTCTGTCAACCTGAGACAACATGCTTTTAGCTGTCTCTGTCGCCCAAACCGTTAAAATATCAGCATAACGTCTTAGGCTATCCGATATTTTTAGCGATGCTTGATAATCAAAATTCTTAAACGCACCAATTAACAAACCAACCTGATCAGCCACCCTACGCAGCGAGCGAGAGTATTCGCGCTCAATCTTTCGCAGATTGACGGGATTACGCTTTTTCTTCATCTGTGGGTTCTAGTTCGGTTGGTGGTGGTGGTTCGTTTTCTGCCGCCTCGATGTCATCATCATCAATGCTTGACCACAGACCAGTAATACGACTTGAGTGACGAAGCTCTCGTAACGCATCAGCACGACTGACAAGACCACTTTCTTCGGCTTGAACAACTGCCATAGTGTGTTTTTGAGCAATATCCGACTTTTCAGTATCGTTTAATTGCCAAAGGCTATTAAATTTGAATCCAATGTTTTTAGGGGCATCAATACCCAAAACACTACGACACATGACTTTTAAAATTGTGGTCATTCCAGAACGTAGGTCTTTGTTCTGGTCTGCATTAACTCGGTCGTAATAGTTACGCAAATCACTCTCGCCCGTGGCGTTCATGCCTGCGGGTGACTGGCTAAAAAGACGAGTCAAAGGAATATCAACCGCGCCGCCTAATTGCTGCCCGAGCTGTAGCAACACATTATCTAAACCCGCAAACGTGTATGAGTGCGTCTCGAATGTGTCAGCATCATCCATGAGAGTTAAACCCTCATTTGATTGCCACAGCCTGATTTGCTCAATTTGCTTAACTAGACCCTCAAAAGCCTTACCGCCTATTGCAATGATTTCGCGCAAGTCTTTGACTTTGTATGTGCGTAAATGGGCTTTATAGACTAGCTGTGCCGCGCCTTGAGTTGTGCTATCAAATGCGACCAATCTATCCCATAGACGCTCACAAATTGATTGCCCCCAAAGGTTTTCAGAGACTCGTTGCCAATACGGTAAACGCAAGCCTTCTAAGCGAATAACGCGGCTGTAATGTATTTTCTGATTGAGTAACGCCATTGCATCAGCAATAACTGTGTAGTATTTCGGCAACCCAATACTTTGCCCCATCTCAGTTACTAGGTCTTCAAGGCTTGGCTGCACCAACCATCTATCCAAAACAAGCAAGCCTTTAAACTGGCCTTTTTGAATCGTGTCTATGCGTAGGGGTGTTGATACGTTTTGCCCATCAATCATTAAGACTGCAATTGCACCACCATACAAACGAGACCACTTAATTGTATCGCGCAACTCATTCCAAATTGCCAATTCATCAAAGCCACGGTTGATGTTTTCAATATCATCTGGCTTTAATTCATTGCTTGTAATTTCAATGCCTGCTCGTGTCATATCATCGGCGACACAATCAACAGCCTTGCCCGCAATCCATGATGAGCGATACATTGCCTCCATTTGCACACGGTTACGGCTAACAAAATCAAAACGGTAAGAACTGCCACTTGATTGATTATTAGCACCAATACCAACACGCGCATTAAAATTGACAAAACTATCAATGGTGCGAATGGCGCGGCCTAGCAATGTTTGTGCAACACTACCTTTTGATGGTTCTGTCATTGTTACGCCTTAAAGGGTTTCCCAGATTCTCAGTGATACCTGAGATGGATTAAATGCAATCATTACCGAATCGGCTAAGTTTGGTGATTTAGTGCCGTCTGGCGACTTATCAACCAAAACCTTACCAACTCCATTTAACGAGTATGTTGGCTGACTCAATTCCATCACCAACGCATCTCGCTCTCTAAGTTTTGATGAGATGGAGATGATTTTGTCTTTGTCGAATTCTTGGCCGTTAATAGCTCGGAACGTCTCTTGGAAACGCAACCGCAACGCCCACCATGCTTGAGCTTTTGCATTGGCAAAGTAGTCTTTGTTTTTACGCTTCTCGACCATTTCGCCATCGGGGTCATGTACTTCCCCAGAACCTCGAAACGGTTGGAAAGTAACAGTTCGTAACCCTTCGGCCTGCCTATTTTCGTTCGTGACACGCGAATCACCGCGAACGCCAGCCCCCAATCCATCAGCATCGTAAATGAGATAATCAGCACCGTGGTCATCACACCAACCAAACGATTTTATAACCGTTGCGAAAATATCAGAGCCTTTGCCGCTGAATGATTCTAAGTCATCAATCAAAATGCCTATTTTGCTACACAGTGCGTTTTTGTCTTTGCCTTCGTCTGCTACGTCAAGCGCAGAGACTCTTGAGCCTGTTGGCTCTATGCCAAGCCTAATATGCGAATCAATTGCAGCTTGAACCCATGCGGATGGGATTAAAACGCCTTCGACCGAGGCCGAATAGTTGATGTCAATTTCTTGGGCAACAACTACAGGGTCTAATGTATCGACCTGTTTTTGATACCACACATCATCTTTGCGCGGATCATCTCGCCAGTGAAACGTAAAAACCTTTACTTTGCCACTATGCCGTTTTTGAGCGAAGGGATTGCCTGTCCCGTTTGGCGTGCTTATGTCTTGTCGGCAGTTGGTTGTTGCTGACAATGACGCATCAACGAGTTGAGGACGCTCTAAGAATGCCGACTCATCAACGATGTAAAACGATGTTCTATCACCACGACCGATGCCATCACCCGACTCACCTGTAATCGTGCTGCCTGTTTTCGGGAATATCAGGCGCATGTGCGGTGCGTGTTTATTCCTGTCCCACCCATCCCTAAATTCAGGAGGGAGCATCGACATAAACATCCGAGCTTTTTCAAACAAGCATTTCGGGCTGCCAATTTTATCGACGTATTCTTCTTTTCGACTGCCGAACCCGACAACCATGCCGTCATTAAACAAACAAACGGTACTTGCCAGTGCTATCGTTAGCCATGACATACCCATGTCACGCGTCTTTTCGGTGATGCCTGCTTGTTGGTTTTTCCATCTGTCCAAAAACCAGTAAATCCATTCCTCTTGGCGAGGAAACAACAAAAACGGTATCGCCGCAGGAAGTCCTCGCTCAATGTTGCGTGGGTCAAACGTCATGCCCCAATCAATAATAAATTGAGCTGGATTGTCTTTATAAAACTGTTTTAACGCGGGTAACACATGAGGATTTTGACGAATCTTGATGAGCTTTTCAGTTCGCCACTGAAACACCTTTACATAGTCAGGATTCTTAAAATCAAACTCAAAGGGAATAGGCATTACTTCATCATGTCAGCGTATATTTTCGCGGCTTCCATTGGGTCAACGGTCTCAACTTTAATTGGCTTACCATCGGGCCCACTCACTTCTTTTTTGACCTGATTAGTAAAAGCCCCACCAACCTCTTTAGCTGCCTGTTCCAAAGCCTGCAAAACTAACATGCTATTTTTGCTGTTAGAGTTAATAATGTTTTGCATTTTTTGGAGGCGGTATATCTTATTAGCTACAGGAATGCTTTCTAAATTTTCTTTGAACAGGGTTCTTGTAGCGTGAAACTCATCAACCAAATCTTTACTTAAATCTTTGCCCATTCTGTTTGTTGGGTCGTATGCCGTTATGTTTTGAAGTGATGTTGTTACATTAAAGTTGTCTTTTATCGCTTTTTGAACTTCCGTTGGCGTATCAAAGCAAGCTAACGCTCGGACAATATAGAGTTTTACCTCATATTTTAATCGAGCCATTTTGAGTAACCTGTAAAAGCGAATAAAAGTCTAAGCAAGCCTCAACATGCAGGTACCGCAAGCATGAGCAATATCAATTTTTGCAATCTCGGCTTTTTGATTTGCTAATTTAGTCATTTTTTTGACTTGCTCATTAGCACCATATCTGCGAACAACCCCGAAAAATTCTTCCACATCATGCGATTGGATAATTAGCTTAGGCTCGCCTGTTTGCGAATTAAACGCAGGACAACCAAAGGAATCTTTAGCTTGTGCTATGTGATACAGCTCATGCTCAACCAAGGCACAGAACTCAATATCACTACACTCTGAACAAAACTTTGCATCGAGCGTAATTAGAAAATCAGGAACACCACCGAACCAGTCACGCATTTGCATTTCTTGGCGTTCTTTCTTCCAGCCCCCGCAGTTAAACATCACTTTTTCGCACTGACCAAGTACAAACTTTCCTTGCTTTTTAAATGCACCATCAGCCCACAAAAACGATAGTTCTGGCATTTCCAAGTGATGCAAATGCTCGTGGTCTTCGTTATACAACTTGGAGGTTTTATTAAATAACGCTGATTGAATCCAATTAAATACTTCAGGCGCAGGCAGAAAAGCGAGCAAATCTTTTGGCGGATATGGCCTTTTAACCATTACCGTCTTTTCATATTTATTTGAGTTTTTGTTTTGCGCTCGATGTACATTTGAATTAAATCAGTGATTACCTCGATACCCAAAATACCTATAAAAACAGCAAAAAACACAGTGAGCGTTAGTGATAACTCAAAATACATCACAATCGGAATAATGCCAGCCGTTGCTAGTCCAATCAGTAACGCTTCTAAAAACCGTTTAGACCAAGGCTTTTTGCCGTAATACGATGACCGCACAATTGCAGTTAAAAACGCCAAAAAAGGTGATGATAGTGCGCTAATCGCTTCATTGCTTGCGCCGCCCAAATCATTAAGTCTCATGCTATCCCCATCATTAACTTGGTACGCTTCCAGTATTCTTTGCGGTCTTCTATGCCGTTTAATCCGCCATTGATAACCCGTGTACATGCGGTAATTGCATTCAAGTCTGCGTGTTTGTTCAGCTTTCTACTAAACCAAAACCAACAAGCTGAGGCTACGGCGTGACGTGGTTCTTCCAATAATTTAGGGTTTTTCAATAAAGGGAGTTTTAAGGCATGACCACACTTTTGATAATTGTCTTTGCCTGTAATTTGGATGAGTCCACGGCCTTTGTACAACTGCCCATCGCCATCGGCTTCGGGTGTATTGCCTAGTCGTTTAGCTAATGACCCTGTATCGTATTTAGATAAATAGGCCTCATTACCCAACTCAGATAAATAACGAAACTCGCCACTTTCATGCAGCACTTGCGCTAAAAACATCGCTTGTCGTTGCGGTGTGTTAATTGTCCAAATTGGCATTATCTCTGCTAACAATGCAGCAAATACAACGCAACGCTCTTTGCCGCCCTGTGTTTTGCAAACTGCCTGCAATGACTCAATAGACAACATAAGCACCGCCAAAATTTAGGCAATAAAAAAGGCCGCTTTGGGGGCGACCTTTTTACATTTAATCATAACGCTATTTACTGGCTAATCGGGCGCGAACCGAACCTAATGAATGCCACTCAAGGCCACTCGTCACTTCATAAGTCCAATTGTGACTGTCCTCTATCGTGTGACTAACGCTCATACTATGCAATGAGGGCAAGATATATGATTCACATAATCATTTACTCTAATCAATAAAATGACCAGCTTAGATAAAATATAGTGCAATAGTGCAAAGGTGTCAAACGATTTAGACGTTAAGTGACTTTCCCAAAATCTCACTTACAAAGTCGTTTTGGCAGTCGCGTAACTCGTTCACGTTATCCACATAATCGTAAACGCTGTCAGTATTTTTATCTAAGCCAGCATTTTCAGCCATTGGTTTTTCAATATTTAATTGAATCCATTCATCAACAAAATCGCTAAAACTGCCCATGTCAGAGTAATTAGAACACTCATCAACCAAAGCGTTTTTTAAGTGCTTAATGTTTACCGTTTCACCAGTAAACAACTCACCATGTCGCAACACACGCAACGTCAAGCGCAAATCAGCTTGTCGCTGAACTAAAGCGCGTTCTAAATCAGCAAAAATGTTTTGGTTAATTTGAATATCGCCAGCCGCCCAGCGTCTAACTGTGCGGTCATTAACGCCAAGTTTTTTAGCAATGGCTGATTGCCATTGTTCGCCAAACATTGCCACACCAATCATTTCAAGTTTTTTAATGTCGTTCATTTTGTTTTCCTTGCCAGTTTGTGACTGGCGGCGCGTAAAAATAATTAAATACGGATAACTTGAACATTTGCAGCTCTAAAGACATTTGCGATTGCGCCATCATCAACATAAGCGATATTATTTTGAATATAACTTTTTGTTTTAATTGTGCGGCCATTCGAGCGGATGCTTTCTGCGGAAACATTCAAGCTGCTAACAATTACATCTGAACTGTTGATATAAATGCGGCTAATTTTTCCGTCGGTTGATGACCAAGACTTTGCACCAGCATCTAATAAACGTTCTGCTAATGTTTTTGGAGCTTTGCTTTCAGCAATAACGATTTTCAACGCTGCACCAAAGGTTACACGGTAGCAATCACCAGCAACGTGTACAGACTTAGCTAATGTGTGGGCTGCTTTGAAGATTTGTGATTTGTTCATTTTAGTCTGCCTCGCAGTTAGTAGAAGGTTGCCCTTTGCCCCCTTCATGTTTGTTATTATGCCCTAACTTTAGGACAAAAACAATAGGTTTAAGTAAAATAATTAAAATAATTTGCATCAAACCTGCAAACAAACATCTTTCAAAATAATACCTAAATCTGTAGAGACAGTTTTTTCTAGCTCATCTAGTTGCCGTGTAATTATTTTCTTTTTGTAAAAAATAGCGCGTCTTGAGAGGTCACACATATCAACAATACGCTCAATAAATCCGCGCTTAATGCTAATACTCGCCCATGTCCAAATTATCAGCCGCTTGAAATCATCGTTGACCCCATCACAGACAACCACCTTGACCAATTCATTAACCGCATTAGCCCGTTCTTGTTCGTCCGCGCCATATTTAGCAACAACCGCATAAAATGCACTTGGAGACGTGTTTCGGTGAATTCTTGCTCGCGTCATTGCGTCCTGAGTGAGTCTATCAGTTGCCGACAGCGATTCAGTCTCGGTGTATTTTTTTGTTAAATCTTCGACATACCCGCTACTGTATTGTTGTTGCCACTGTGCAGGCTTGCATGACGGGATTGAATCAACAGCCATTGCTCTAATGATTGCGTGTTTTTCGTCTCTGTAAACTGCTAAATCTGACATAAACACCTCAGCGCACTGGGCAAAAATTTATCTTAACTTCGGGACAAAACGCAGGCTGACTTGCACAGCCAGCCAATAAAAACAAAACAGTTAGTCCGCATATCGTGATTAAAAAAGCAAGTCTAAGATTCATTATCGTTTTCCCAAATTTTTAATGGCCTCTAAAACATCCAAAACCGCACTTCCTGAATTAACCTGTTGCGTTGTAAACCTAAGCACAATCCAACCATTTGCAGCCGCCCATGAGTATTTTTCGCAGTCCTGCTCGTAACCTTTGCCGCGCGTATGCCGACCACCCGACCAAGTGCCTCCCTCGACTTCAACCAAAATCTTGGTACCGAGAATTAAAAAATCAGCTCGCCAACGCCGATGTTCACAAAATTTAAACTCTGGCTTATAGGTGATTTTGTGAGCCTTAAAGTGCAAAATCATCTCAGCTTCACCGACAGACTGCTGTTTTGCACCTGGTGGATTTTTATATTTTTTGCCCTTAGGTTGTGGCGTATAAAACCGACCTAGCAAAACCTTGGCTTGAGCCTCCGAAATCCTCATACCGCCCCCAGCTCACGCCCTAAGTCGCGTATTTCTTGCTGTAGCACTTGCGCCCGTATCAGTCGTTGCTCTAAATCATCCAAGCGATTTTTATTAACCCCACGCTTAATCAACTCGCTTTTGATGCACTCACGGCAGTACCAACCGCCACGACCGCCCATTGTGTCCTTGCACACAGGACAAGCGGCAAAGGTGGCAGGCTGCAATGGAAACTGCCAAATAAAATCGGATAGCAGTGTGGGTGTTGCGCGTTCTTGCAAGCTGCTCATGCTGCCTCTCCTTCGTTAGCCAACAATGGGTCGGTGTAATCAACTTGCGAGTGATTAGGCTTAGGTATTGGCTTGCCAACTAAGGCTTTCATCGCCTCAAGGTGTTTATTTGCTACTTCTGCACTGGCTTTGACAGGCTCTTTTCGCTCAATCACTTTTGGCAATTGAGGCAATGCTTCACCACGCATTACGGCCTCGACAGTGAGCTTGTAGGCGTTTTTAAATGCGCTTAGTGCTTTGTCGTGAGTCATTTGCCTAAAATCATAAATCCCGACTTGGCTAATCGCGTGATATACCGCAGCGTGTGACCACTCAACATGACCGACATAACCGCACTTATCGCAAACCTCCCGATACGCATTTTCAAACGTGGGCAGTCCGAAATCTTGCGGTGTTGGCTTGCACCATGCGACAAACTTGGCAGGCGATGGAAAAAAATCACCACCCTCATCACGCGCTTTTTTCAAGCCGATATTAAGTCTCTCGGAACTATCAATCCCGTTTTCAACAAGAGCCTCAAGCCATTGGCGTTTAGCGGCCTCCAAGTGCTGTGTGGTTGGAAACGCATTTTTCCATGCGGGGAAAATTGCTTGTAATGCGGTAAAAAACCGATTAAACACCTCTGCAAAATTCATTGTTTTGACGTGACTTTGTGATTGGATATTACTCATGACAACACTCCGCACTTGGCTGCTAATTCGGGGGTTAACCAGTCGGTTGTGTTGTTGTCAGGTATTTTTGATACTGAACCCCCATTCCCTCGCGAAGACTGCAAGTTATCAAGCCAAACCTTTTTGAATCCTGCCCAGCCATTCTCAGTTGCTATGCGAATACCATCGGCAACGGTAAGCCCTGCTAAATCAAACTCTCTGCACATTCCATCAAACGCAGTTTTTGTGAGTGGAAGTTTTTTTGTTTTACGGTTTGCTAAAAAATCCTTGGCAACTTGAGAATCAACACCATGGGTTTTAACCAACACAGCAACCGTAACCGTTTTTTCCGACTGAACATTTTCGTCAACGATTTTTTCAGGCGAGCTAACAACTCCGATAGGAGTTGTATGTATATTGGTTATTGGTTCTTGGTTATTGGTTATTGGTTTATGGTTAGGTGACGGTTCGTGTGTTTTTTCGCACGACTCGTTCACGATTCGTGGCGAGTCGTTTTCTTGTGGTAACGATTGTTTGCCATTTTTGCGTTTTTCTTCACGTTCTTTAGCTATGCGTGCATTCGTTTCAGCTTTTGCTTTGTATTCAGCAAGTTCCTCTTTCACGCGGTTTTGAACATAAACACCGTCAATAAGAGTGAAAAACTTAGACAAAACAAACTTAACAGCATCGGTTTCCGCCTCTGTTCTTGCCCAAGTCCAGTCAATAGCCTCATCAAGCGTGGGGAATCGTTCACGGTCATAGCACGAATCAAGCAAGAGCGTGTACGCTCCGTGTTCAAGCATTGATAATCGGCCAGTCTTTTTAGCGTAGTCGCCTATATTCTTTTTGTAGTAGTGCATTAAGCCGCCTCCTCTTGTTCTTCTTTTACCGTGTCAACAAAACCACATTCAAAACAAGTTTTTGTTGGCTGCTCAATCTGAAAATTAAAACTAAATGACGATGACTGGCCGCAAGCACCACAAATATGGGTTATTGGCTCTTGTTCCTGCTGCACCTTTTTAAGTGCAATGTTTTGTAAGCGATGACGTTCCATGTTCATGTTGCACCACCCACACGCTTAAACTCAATCACCCAAACCCAAGGATTAGCGTCTAGTGATTCGCGTCCGTTGATTGACTGCCAAAGCGAGAAATATGAATCAATCGGGTTATTCTTTGTTATATTTTCGTTTGGCCAGTCATAGGCTTTGTAGGCAGTTTTCTCTCCATCTCGACTACATGTGATTTTTATCGGCTTGATACCCTCTGCAATCGCGTCTTGCTCGCTAATATCGCGCAATCGCTCAACGCGAACATTGGTGATTTCAAGCAGTATGCGCGAAGCAGCACGAGGCATAAAAATGGAGGGTTTCCAGTGTCTATATTTGCCCTCTGGTGATTTTTCGCCGTCATAGCCGTGTGGGTCATCTTTATAATCAGCACGATAGAAGACAGGCACACTCTCAGTGTAATAGTCGCAAGGAAAGTTAGCGTGCTGCCAAGTCTCACGCACCCACAACTTATCGCCAACTTGACCATAGGGACACAAAGACAAAACTCCCTCAATCGTCATAGACATGAAAGCAAACTCACCTTTTTTGACGATTGTTTTGCCATCCTTGTTTTTTACATCTTTTTTGATTTTTTGTTGTGTTTGCCAAATGCTAGGTTCGTATTCGGAGCGGCTAAGTGGGAAATTTACAACACGCCGCGTCTGTGTCTTGTTGCCAGCCAGAATTGCTTGCACCATTGGCAATTTGAATAAAATCGGACGTTCTTTTTTCTTGACCATTTTGTTTTTCTGCATAATAATTAACCCGCTAGAGTGTTATTTTGATTTTGATTTACAAGAAGCCCCGTTACAGCGGGGCTTTTTGTTGCCTGTTATTTGGTTACGTCCTTGTTGGTCGCCAGCTACCTAATACCTAAGTACGGCCAACATTCCTCACTCGACTATTCCGTTTCACCAGTTGGCTACAACGCACCATCACCAACCCTTATTGCTCCACTAAAGAACAGAGTGCGGTTTAAACAACTAGAAACGCTCTCAACATCCTGCCGTTTGATTTTGTGAGGGCTTCACTCACTGAAAGCGTTTTTAGTTGTTCACCCGTTATCGGCACAGTGGGTGAGTCTGCTTTGTGGTTGCAACGATAAAAAACCAGCCTTGCACATTAGTCCTCTTTACATCCTGCCCCGCCTTGGCGAGCGGTAAACAGACTGCCTCATCCCTGCTCATGTGCCATGAGTACTCCTGCCCGCTTATGCCGCCCCATCAAAATCATCAGGAAAATCGTCTTTACCGCCCCAAAGCAGACCAAGCACGAATAACAAGCCAATCACTACGCCGATAACAGCAAACGCAAATTTGATTACTAAAGTGTCCATTTGTTCTACCCTTTTTGTTTTGTTGTTGATTTTTTGGACTATGCTTAAATCAGCCCCACCAAAGGAGGAAGTTAAGCGGCTTTTTTTCTTTCATTTTTGTATGCCATGTAAAACTCATGGTCATACCGCAGTTTGCCATTTGTAATTCTGTCCAAACGCGCAGCCATTGCTTCGGGAATTACATCTGGCCAGTCATAGACGGCCTGAACGCTGATATTCAGCATTGCCGCCAACTCTTTAACCGAGCCGATTGCATTAACGGCATTTGCCTTTGTAATCATAAAACACCCTTAAAGCATAACTTAATTTAACGTCTCTTAATTAAAGCATTCTTGTTTTTATTTAGCAAGCATATTTGACAAGAAAACTTGTATAAAGGCGTGAATTGGAGGCTTTTATGTCAAGCGTTAGCGATAGAATCGAATATCTTTTAAAAAATAATGGTGTTGCGTCCCGTGAAGTGCGGAGGCAATTATCTGAAATATGCGGAATCAGCTATCAAGCTGTCAGCCAGTGGTTCAATGGCTCAACAAAAAACATAGAGTCTCAGCACTTGGCAAAAATAGCCAAGAAGTACAATACAAGCCTAGAGTGGCTGATTAGTGGCACTGGTGATATGACTCAAGAGCAAGAGCAAATTATCGCAACAGACGAAGATTTTGCGTTTATCCCGTTCTACGATGTAAAAGCCTCATGCGGTAATGGTTATCACAATGGCGACCATGTGGTGATTAAGGGTGAGCTTGCTTTTAAACGCACATGGTTAAAAGCTGAAAACCTGCAAGAAAAGGATTTGGCCATCATCACAGCCAAAGGTGATTCTATGTCACCAACAATCAGCGAAGGCGCAATACTGCTCGTCAACTCAAACTACAGTCGCATAGAGAATGGCCGCGTATATGCTTTGATGGTTGGCGATGAAGTGCGTGTGAAGCGTTTGTTTATCGGGTTTAGTGGTGATTGCCGTATCACAAGTGACAATCAAAACAAAACGCTTTATCCCGATGAAACCATAAGCGCGAATGATTTGGCAGGACTGCATATTATTGGCCGTGTCGTTTGGACAGGCGGAATGCTTTAACGCAAAACAAACAAGGATGTTTTTATGTACAACTACTCAGACAAATTCATCACCAAGTATTTCAAAGTCATCGGCTATTGCATCGCATTGGCTGCTTTGATTGGTTTGATTTATGAAATGTTCGTCTAAAAAGCACACTTTTCAATCAATTTAGACATTTTCGTCTAAATGCGTCTAAGTTCGTCTAAATCCTCATATCCAAAAATCACGCTTTTTTAAACACGTTTTCATAACGTGTACAGTTTTTCGTGTTTTTTAAACATGAGAATACCTCATTAAACAAAAAGCCCCGACACATGGTCAGGGCTTTTTATGCTGGGGCAAGTCCCACAGCTACTTGATGTATTTGGTGACGAGGGCAGGATTTGAACCTACGACCTTCAGGTTATGAGCCTGACGAGCTACCACTGCTCTACCTCGATAAACGCATCTTACACCATTTCCCCAAAAAGTGCTTTAACGCAAAACCTCAACTGATTAAATTTTGAGCGTTTGACAAGTATTCTTTAACTTGTATTTAAAGTTTGCTTGCATAGATAATTAAAGAATGCTTTAATATACCCATGCCAAGCGAACAACTTAGCAACTCTGCTCCGAGTCTAAACGAGACAAGCTCTAACGCGGTGCGAGCCTAAAAATAAACGACAGCCGACAGTCAATGACTGACAGTTCATGCCTTGTTGAGCAATGCGACAACACAGTAAAGCGACTAGCTGCATCACAGCGAATAGGTCGAACCAAAGCAAGAAAAAATGGTGGGAAGCCTGAGCTTGGTTACTGATGATGAGGCTTTTAAAACGCATAGATATTTATTAAGTGTCTATTCGTTTTTGTAGTCAAAGAGGATTGAGTTATGAGTGAGGCATTGGAGTTTTTAAACAAACTAATTGACCGTGGCATTGAGTTTCCTGATGCCGTTGACCGAGCTGCAACAAAATTTGACCTTGATGCCGATGGCGTTGAGGAACTTGAAGCCGAATATGACAACCAGTTTTAAGGTGGTATGCAATGGAAAAAGTATCTAAAGCCGAATTAAAACGGCAAAAGTTAGCCGCGAAATTAAAGAAAAAACTTCAAGAGACATCGGAGGCTTTGCGCGAATACTCCTTTGCTCTTAATGCTGTACTGAGAGAACAGGGAAAGCCAACACCTGGTTTGGATGATTACCAAATGAGACTGTCAAAAGAGCTTGGTGATTATTCAACGTTTTTTTAACCACTACCCGCTTAAAGGCGGGTTTTTATTATCTTCAAAAACAACTAGCCATTCGCTCAACAGGGATTTTGCTCAGGAGTGGTTAGTTGTTTTTGTAGTCCAACGGAGAAAAGAAAATGTCAGAAGTCACAGCATCAGAATTGCACGATGAAGTTTTTAGTGCAAAAGACAAGGTAAACGGCGATGCACTAGACGGTTTGTTGTTGGCATTGGCAGAAAACAAGCCAGTTGATGAATTTTTGGCTGTCTTACGCAAATCCGCACAAGCAGCTTATTACGAATTGTCAGGTGAACAGCCCGAGCATGACCACCAAGAGGCGCAATGGTCGCCTACTGATTCATGGCAAGACATGGCGACATTGAGCAGATAGCAAAAAGCCGTTTGTACGCGACATACAAACGGCTCTCTTTTTGAAGCAACAACCAAGCGAGAACATTATGAACAGTTATACAGTAGAAATCAACTACGGCAAAAAAGCCCCTGCTTTTGAAGCTATCGTGTCTGCACACAATGAGCATGACGCAAAACACCAAGCACAAGTCTTGGCGCGTATGAGCGGCTGGAATGAAAAAGCTAAAAAAATCACAGTAAAAGGAGCTTAGTCATGTTCTTAATCAAACTGGCCACTGTGTTGGCCTTTTTTGTTGCCTTGCTAGTCATTTGTATGTTGGTCAAGGCAATTGCAGACCAACAAAAAGCCAATGCTGTGCTTGTTCGCAAAAATGAAACTTTGCGCATTGAGCTAAACACTCAGGAAGATGTTAAGGGCTTGGAAGCTGATTTTGAGGCAATTCTGAGCGATAACGGCTTTGTGATGCATTTTGTGCATGGCGAGGCCAAGCCTGTACGCGCTGATTTATCAAAACAAGACAAAGAATTATCAATGTCGTGTTGTTCTTGGTTAATGCAAGAGCGCGCAAAAGCTAATCCATCATTGAGCCAAAAGCCATGAGTGAAAACACCAAAGCCTTAATCGTATTCGTTTTATTCATGGGTGCTTTCGGCTGTGCAGGCAACGGCGATTACGAATATCGCAAACACCAAGAGCAAAAACAAATTAAAGCACAAGAAAAAATGTGCAAGTGAGGAATCATGTCAAACCAACAAGTCGCAAAGCCAAAAAAATCAATTAGTGATTATTTTGGACAGTCAAATGTAAAAAGCAAACTTTCGGAATTGCTTGGCAAAAATGCCGCAAGTTTTGCAACATCAGTGCTTCAAATTGCCAACAACAACGATATGTTGAAAAACGCCGCGCCTGATACAGTGTTCAATGCCGCGTGTATGGCTGCAACGCTAAACTTGCCAATCAATAACAATCTTGGTTTTGCCTATATTGTGCCGTATAAGCGAAATTTTCAGGATGAAAACGGAAAATGGCAAAATGTTATTGAGGCTCAATTTCAGCTTGGTTATAAGGGCTTTATTCAACTAGCTCAACGCAGCGGTCAATTTAAAAGAATAAATGCTTGCGCGTTTTACTCAGAAGATACCGAGCAATTAGTGCTTGAACGCCTAACATCAATGATTCCCAAAAAACCAAAAGGCGAAATTGTGGGATATATCGCCTATTTTGAGTTACTTAACGGATATATCGCGCATTTGCCAATGACGCTAGATGAATTAAATCAACATGGCAATAAATACAGCCAGTCATTTAAAAACAAAAAAGGCGTATGGAAAGATAACTTCGATGCAATGGCACTTAAAACAGTAATCAAATTACTGTTAAGCAAACAAGCCCCCCTTTCAATTGATATGCAAAAAGCTGTTTTAGCAGACCAAGCAGTCGTTAAAGATGTTGACTCGGAACAGTTTGAATACATCGACCACACACCCGAATACAACCCTGTTGGCATGGACTTAACTAATGATGACGAGATGTTTCAAACTGTCATCAAAAACATTAAGTCAGGTGAGCTAGACAAAATATCGGTGCTAAGTGGTGAAGCTGGCTACACATTCAGTGATGAACAAAAAGCCGTCATTGTGGAGACGTAAGTCGTGATTAAGATTCGTTGTAGCTCATTACATCAGTTGATGAGTAAGCCGCAATCGGGTTCTGGACTTAGTGAAACTGCTAAGTCCATGATTAAAAAAACAGTAATCCAGCAACACTATGGCCGCGTCAAAGAAGTTGAAACGCCTGAAATCCGAAAAGGAAAGCTCTTAGAAGATGAGGCTATTAAAGCAATTGGTCTCATTAAAGCAAGAAGCCTCAAAAAACACACAGGACGTGTTTTTAATGATTGGATTACAGGTGAGTGTGATTTTATCAATGACTCATGTATTGAGGATGTTAAGTGTTCTTGGTCGATAGATACCTTTCCGTTTTTTCAGGAAGATGCCGCTAAACAATGCAAAAAATCAGGTTATGACTGGCAAGGTCAAGGTTATATGTGGCTATACAACAGACCCGCTCATTATGTGCATTATGTCTTATTGCCCACACCCTTTGATTTATTAAAGCCTTACGACAATCACGAAATGCACATTGATTTAGTTGAATCAATACCACTTAGAAAACGCATCAAAACAGTCGTCATTGAACGCAATGAATCACTACATCAGCAAGTAATCGAAAAGGCTGAAATGGCTCAGGAATACGCCAAAAAGCTAATACTGGAGTTGTGATGAAAAAACAGTTTCTCATTAAAAACCCTCACATCATCGCCAATGTTCACAGCTTCTTATCTCAAAATTATCAAGGCGTTTTAGATAGTGGCGAAGTGATTGAAGTGAATATCTGTTTGCACAAAACCAAACGCAATAATGAGCAAAACAAACGGTTACACGCCATGCTGCAAGATATTGCGAATCAGGTTTGGATTCACGGCAAACAGTACAGCATGGAAACATGGAAAGAACACTTTAAGCAGCTATTTTTAGGCGTGATTGAGCTGCCCAATGGCCGACTTATGGCCAATCCTACCCACAAGCTAAACACAAAAGAATGTGCCGAGTTTATGCAGAAAGTTGAGGCTTATGCCGTCAGCGAATTAGGCGTTATTTTTGGAGCAAACGATGATTAACCAACTCACCCTAAACGCAAAATTTATCCCACCCGCACCACCACGGCACACACCAAAAACCGCCGAATCCGCCGAGATTGCGCTGCTTACTGAAGAATACTTGGCAAAAGGCGGAAAAATTAAAACAGGACACGGCAATAATTTAGATAAACCAAATACATTTTTGGTCGGTGAAGCTGTCACCGTTTGGCCGCAGCGTGAATATGTGCTGCAAATCATGCGTCAAAAATTCATCAGCAAAGGTGGTTTAGCCACAAAAACAAAATTGCGCCTTTCTTTAGTTTCTAAATTTTTAGCGGGTGAGCAATTACCTGACAAACAAGAACGCGAAATCATTTTGACTGCTGTTGAGAATTGGGGGATTAAGTTGTGAATAAAATCCCATCCCTCAATATCGGCCAACCCTGCCCTAAATCAGCTAAATGCCCCATCAAAAAGAAAGGCGAATGCAATCACCAAAGCATTAAACATAAAGTGCGCTATGAGTGTTTTTACTTAAAAGGGGGTAAATGATGAGCGAAAAACAATTAAAGTGGGTGAAGCTCATAAAATACTGTGAGTTGTCGGGCGAAACACGCGATGCGGTAATGAAAAAACGGGCAAATGGTGTATTCTTGGATGGGATACACTGCAAAATAGCAGGTGATGGCAATATCTGGGTTAATTTGATTGAGATAGAAAAATGGGTGGAGAACGGAAACCAAGCGACACAAAAAGCGATAAAAGGCCAAAAGCTCCACGCGGCATAATGCTGCGTGAGCATAAGCACACCCAATCCATCCAAATCTCATTTAGTTATCGCGGCGTTCGTTGTCGTGAAAATCTATCACTACCCCACACATCGGCCAACATCAAATACGCCGAACGTCTAAAATCCGAAATTCAAAATGCTATCGAACGCGGCACGTTTGATTATTCGGTTTATTTTCCTGATTCACCAAAGGCGAGATTGTTTGGCCATGCAGTCACCGACAAAACTATTGGCGACTTATTGGCCGACTTTTTGATGCTTTACAAGCAAGCAGCGGAAAACGGCAAAATATCACCATCAACCCTAAAGGGTTATCAAAAAATAGTACATGGTCATTTAATCCCTGCCTTTGGTTCAATTCCCGTAGTGGAAATTGAACCAACGCATATTAAGGAATGGGTATTAACTCAAAACAAAACGGCTAAAACTGTACGAAATGTATTAACCCCCCTACGTTCTGTACTAGATGACGCGCTAAATGACGGTTTAATACAAAATAATCCACTTGATAAAATTGCCTTAAATAAATTACTAACCAAAACAACAACAAAAAGCACTTATGAGATTGACCCATTTAATACTGACGAAATTAAAGCGATTTTGGCGAATTGTGACGGCCAAGGTAAAAACCTAATCCAATTTGCTTTTTGGTCAGGATTACGAACCAGTGAGTTGATTGCTTTAGAATGGCAAGACATTGACTTTGTGAATAGCAAAATCATGGTATCGCGTGCTATTGTTGAAAAAACAGAAAAAGGAACTAAGACCGCGGCTGGCACAAGAGAGGTAATGCTTTGGCCTTTGGCTTTGGCCGCGCTTAATGCACAAAAAGAGCATACATTTATTGAGGGCAAGCGGGTTTTTTATAATCCACGCACCAAGACACCTTGGGAAACGGACGCACAGATTAGAAAGACGCTGTGGGAACACGTTTTAAAAAAAGCTGGTGTACGCTATCGCAATCCATACCAAACTCGTCATACGTTTGCCAGCACCCTGCTGTCACGCGGCGAAAATATCTGGTGGTTGTCTCAACAAATGGGACACGTTGATGCTGAAATGATTATGAGAAATTATGGCAAATGGATACCCGATTCAAGTAAAAAGAATGGCTATCAACCATCAGGTAACTATGATGATTTTAAGCCGATTGACACTGAAATGACACTTAAAAAAGAGGCATAGCAATAAGCAATTGATATTTAATAGTTATTTTTATTTATCTTGGGGGTTCAATTCCCGCCATCTCCACCATTTACCCTTCCAAAGATGTCCAATAAAGGCCAGCAACCCCAACAAAATCAAGGGTTCTGGCCTTTTTCATTTCCGATACCGTCCGATAGAATCTATTGAAATCCAAGGGTAACTGAGGCTATTTGAGACCTTGGCGAATTACACTGACGGATATCAAAACTTATATCTCCCCCGACTGACTGCAACATAAAATTGCAGCTTATCCATCGCCCCATGAGTGCTAATGCGTGGAATAGTTAAGGATTGTGGTGTTAAATCGGCAATAATCTTTTTCTGGGTAGTCACAGCACTTACGAACCCTGCCCCTTGCACTAACGCGACTGTTTGAGCATTAAAACGTCCAAAAGGATAGGCAAAACTGTTACATGGCTGACCTGTTAATTGCTGTATCTGTTGTTTAGAGCCTGTAATTTCTGCTTGAGCTTGACTATCATCAATTTGGCTTAAATTCACATGACTCATGCTGTGTGCGCCAAACTCAATTAAACCTGACGCTTGCATTTCGGTAATTTGGGCTGGGCTCAATTTTTCAATATCAGCAATCTGAGGAGCAAGATAAATCGTGGCTTTAGCTTGATATTTTTTGAGAATCGGAAAGGCTTGATGATAATTATTAGCAAAACCATCATCAAAAGTAATGGCTATTTTTTTTTCTTTGCTGGTGTTAGCAAGTAATTCACTGACCGTACAAAAACGATAACCCTGTTTTGATAACCAAGCAATTTGCCACTCAAAGACACTGGGTGGCGTATTCATACCTGTTGGTGTATCGTTAGCAATACTATGGTACATCAATAAACGCGGCCAATGACGTGGTTTTGGAATGCGCCAAAACTGATAACGATTGGCTAATGCCAATAAGACTATACTACCCAACACATACCACAAGGCTGTCATTTACTATCACTGTGTTGGGTTAAAGCTGCAATACTTAACGCTAAAAAGAACAAAGTTAAAGCGGCTAATTCTGGATTATAAAATGAATGGCTAATATTAATCGGCCACCACATCACTGCTACAGGCATTAAAACAGGCAATGCCAGCTTTTTTTGTATGGGCAATGCCTGTTGCCATAAACGCCACATGGCAGCCCATGTTAGTAATAATCCTAAAAAACCAATAATACCCGTACTCACAAAGACTTCTAATAAAATATTATTAGGATGGGTAATATCTATTCCTAAAGGTGGTTGTGCATTAGGAGCTAAAAAAGGCCTAAAGGCTGCTTCAAAATTACCTACGCCCAAACCATTAAACCAATGGGCAGTTAATAACTCACTACTTAAACGCCACATATCTGTTATGTAGTAAGGATAATCGCCTAAAACAAGCGTATTTTGTGCCTGTTGACTGTATTGCTGCACAATAAAAAATACAGTAGCCAACCATAATGGCACAACCACCATAGGCACTATAGGACGCTTAGAGGGTTTAATGTAAACCAAGTATAAATAAGGTAAGAGTCCCCAAAACGCCATTAACCATGCACTGAATTTAGTTGTGATGAGTAACGAGCTAACTACAAATATCGTCATTAATAAATGGCTTAAACGATTAGCACCTACTAAATACAGCGTGTAAAGTGGCACAACAGCCATCATGCCCATATAAAAACTGTAATCATCATGTGTTGTAAAAAAGCTGGTCACTTGTTGCGTATTTAAAGGCCGATGAAACATATCCATGCCTAAGGCGATTTGTGATACGCCATTAAACAAAATAATACCCACCAACCAACTTAACAAAATAGCTAAAGGCTTAACTGCATCACCTGCACGCAACATCACCACGACAGCCAAGCTCATTAAAGCATATAAGGGATAACCCCATATTTGTTGAGTTATCACAATAGGATTATCAATCATCGCCAATAAAATGGGACACCAAATAAATATCAAACAACGCGGCAATACTTGTAATGCTTTATCGGCGGCATTAAAAGTCCCACGATGGCGCAACAATCCAACCAACATAAAGATGCCCAACACAGCCAAGCTATTGCATAACAGCCAAAACACAGAGGGTGTTGATAAAAATGCAGGAAGTAAACTCAAACAAAAAGCCAACAACCAACTTTTAGGCGAGGTTTGGGTTGAGGCTTGCAAGGCTACTTTGGCCATCATGTAGATTCCAATAAATCGTGATAAAAATCTTCGGTACGTTGCGTCATACCTTCAATGGTTAATTCTTGCTGTGCGCGTAAAAAAATGGGCAAATAATTAGCGTGTAATGACGATAGGCGCGCTAGTGTAGCACAGAGCAAGCGATGTAAGCCTTCGACATCGTTCGCTGGCGTGAGCAAAGCTGGCGACAACCATTCTTTTAGGCCACTGACCTCGGTTGCCACCACCAAACAACCTGCTTGTAAGGCTTCGACCATGACCAAAGGAAAACTCTCTTGATGCGAAGATATCACACATAAATCAGCGACTTGTAACAATTGTCCTACATCCTGTCGTTGACCTAAAAACAAGACTTTATCGGTTAGTGCCAACTCAGCACACAACTGCAATAAATTTTCGCGCTCCTCACCATCACCCACTATCACCAAACGAGCCTCAACGCCAACAAACGCTTGAAGCAATATATCAAAACCTTTAACGGGAGTTAATCGGCCTACTGCCATCACTAGCGGCACATCTTGTCCTTGTAATAGTTGCTGTTTTAGCTCTACTCTGTCGGACTTATTTAATAGAGGCGCAGGTCGAGAGCCATTGTAAATCACGCGCACTTTATCTAGCGCAAAGTCTGCCGCCAATTGCTCACTGACGGCAATTACGCCATCCATGCTGGCATAGGCTTTGATATTCTTTTTAATGCCATGTACCGTCGCCACAAACACAATATGTCTAAACAACCATTTAAACCAACGTAATAAAACGGCAGCTTTGCCTGCTTGAGCATGAATAATTTGTGGTTGAATATGGTTAATTAGTTGAAAGAGTTGCCAATACAACAGGGGATTAAATCGACTTTGTTTAAAATTTAGAGCATGAAAAACAACGTCATTGTGACAATAATCAGCATAAGAATGGTCAGCCAATAAATGGACTTCATGCCTTTGGGCTAAAGCGGCACATAGTTCTAAGGTATGCTTTTCTAAGCCACCTTTAACCCCGCCTGTCGTTGCCATCACATGGACAATTCTTAGTCGTTTTTCCATAATCCTTCTTGCTCCAACAACCATTTTGCTGCACGTTGTGCCTCACAAAATGACTGAGCAGGTGCTAATTGTTGTGTTTTTTGCCACTCGTCAAATAGACGTAATTGACCTCGTAACGCTAAGTTATCAATTGCTTGGGTAATACGGTCTTTATGTAAACGCGGCACGGCTAAAATACCTACCTGCGCGCCCGCACTCAGACTTTCATAAATCATCGAAATACTGTCTTCGGTTACCCATACTTGGGCAGCTTGTTGCAATTGCTCAGCCATCCATCCTTGCGGGGTTTCATTAGCTGACCATACTTTGGCATGAGGTGCAATATGACGTACTTCAAGTAAGGTATGTTCGGGGGTTCGGCGTGAGGTAGAGATTTGCCATTGCACATGAGGATACGCATCTAACACTAACAGCATTTGTTTGACTAAGGAGATTTCGTCCCAACCATGACGTTTGGATGCACCGCCTAATAACATTAAACCTTTATTGGCTTGTTGCTCGGTACTTGGCAAAATAGTGTTGAGTACACCTTGGGTGACTAAAACTTTTGCGCTCGGCGTAGGATTATCATGCTCAGGAATCAGTGCATAATCAAACCAAGAGATAGGCAATGATGGCTTCATTAGCACAATCGCTTTAGCTTTGGTAATACGCTTGGCCGCTAATAAGGCGAGATGAGTACGATGTCCCGCACCTAGCACATAATGTGGTAGAGGGTAATCGCTGGGTAGACGTTTAAGTAACCAGTCCATGACACCAACAGGATGTTGACGAATATCAATTTTTATCGTTTGCACAGGATAAAAATGATTGATGGCTTTAATCAAGCCAGAGCTTTGTTGCTCATGCCCTGCTTTACCATCGACAAATTGCCAAATAATCAACGGAGCTGTATGCGACATGACCAGTTACGCCTTAAAAACAAAAACTTTAGCTTAGGACTTACGCGGTTATCGCTTATTTGTTCACATTTCAACCGTTTTCAACGGTTTTATGCTCGCAAACCGCGCTAATTGCGGTGCAATGCGTAAGTCTTAGGCTTTTAGACTCCCTCTCCCCTTGAGAGAGGGTTGGGGTGAGGGTCTGTACCAAAACATTAGTTAACAAATGTCAGCCAATGTTTATAGCTTTCATTTTTGCCATTTACGGTATCAAAAAATAACTGCTGTAGCTTGGCGGTCATTTCACCACGTACGCCTGTGCCGATTGGACGGTCATCATATTCACGAATTGGGGTGACTTCGGCGGCTGTACCTGTAAAAAAGGCTTCTTCAGCAATATAAAATTCATCACGGGTAATGCGTCTTTCAAACACAGGAATCCCTAAATCTTTGGCAAATTGAATCACGGTTTGACGAGTAATACCATCTAAGCCACCGCCACCCAATTCTGGCGTATGTAACTCACCATTTTTAACCAAAAACACGTTTTCACCGGCCCCTTGACAGACAAAACCATGCGGGTCTAATAACATCGCTTCGTCATAACCATTAGCCGCGACTTCTTGATGCGCTAAAATAGAAACAGGATAATTACCTACGGCTTTCGCTTTGCACATAGTAATGTTAGGTTGATGATGGGTAAATGATGAGGTTTTGACACGAATGCCTTTGGTCATACCATCTTCACCCAAATAAGCACCCCAAGGCCATGCGGCAATGGCAACGTGAATTTTATTGTTTTTGGCGGCGATGCCCATTTTTTCTGAGCCAATCCAAATAATTGGACGTAAATAGCCTGAAGTGAGATTATTTTCACGAATCACCGCGCGTTGAGCATCCATCAGTGTTTCTAAATCATAAGGCACTTTCATTTGAAAAATTTTGGCCGAATTTAATAAGCGTTGAGTATGTTCTTTTAAACGAAAAATCGCTGTACCTTCGCTTGTTTCATAGGCACGAACCCCTTCAAACACGCCCATACCATAATGCAAGGTGTGGGTTAAAACATGAATTTTTGCTTCACGCCAATCCACTAATTGACCATCTAACCAAATGAAACCATCACGATCTGCCATACTAATCACAGCATTTTCTCCAATATATACAAAATAATTTTCCCCTCACTCTCCCAGTGGGAGAGAGAACCCCCTCGCCCTATGGGAGAGGGTTGGGGTGAGGGCTTAATAAACTGTGCCAACACTGCTGTACCAGTGTACGGGTGGCCATAAAGTCTGTATCAGGCACTTGCGCGGGTTGCTGCGCTAAGGCTAAACGATGACTGCGGGCGCGATATTCAAGATAGGCTGCTTTAAGCGCGTGTGTTTGCTCTGGCGTTAATTGGCCACATTCAGCAAAGCCTTCTAAAATTCGCACATTATCTGGGTAGTGGGTAAGTTGGGGGTAATCACTTGCCCATGCTAGAACCCCGTATTGCACCATAAATTCGATATCAACAATACCCCCAGCATCGTGTTTTATATCAAAAACAGTGCTATTTTTTTGTTTTGCCTGACTCGATAAATGTTCACGCATTTTTTGACGCATATCGATGACTTCTTGGCGCAAGAGCATAAGGTCGCGTGTTTTGGCCAAAACCTGATGACGAATCGCGGCAAAACGCTCGGCTAATTGACTATCTCCTGCAACCACTCGCGCTCGGACTAAGGCTTGATGTTCCCATGTCCATGCTTGTTGTTGTTGATAATCGCTAAATGCCTTAACACTGCTCACTAAAGCTCCTGCATTACCCGATGGCCGTAAGCGCATATCCACTTCATACAATTGGCCTGCTGCCGTTGCTGTAGTTAATAAGCTAATAATTTTTTGCGCTAAACGTGCATAAAACTCGCCACCTGTAATCGCTTTTGTACCATTGGTATCGGCGTTGCTATCGGCATCATGGACAAACACCAAATCTAAATCCGAGCTATAACCTAATTCGATACCACCTAATTTGCCATAACCCAACATAACAAAATCACCTGTTGCCGTTGAGCCATCTAAACGTTGCGGATAACCATATTTTGCAGTCAGTTGTTGCCATGACAAAGCCAATACCGACTCCAATACCGCTTCGGCAATCCATGATAAATAATCGCTTACTTTCATTAATGGCAAAGTACCTTGAATGTCGGAGGCGGCTACTCTTAAGACATGACTTTTTTTGAAAATGCGTAATACCCGCATTTGCTCCTCAAGGTCATCAAGTGGAATCCGTGCTAATTGTTGACGTAACTCGGCCACTAATTGCGCTTTTTGTGGTGGGGTAAATAAGGTGTCAGCATTGAGTAGCTCATCTAACAACACAGGATAGCGCGCTAACTCTTCGGCAATCCACGGGCTGGCAGCGCATAGGCTAATCAAACGCTGCAAAGCACTGGGATTTTCAAGCAACATCACTAAATAAGCGGTACGGCGCAGCACCGACTCAACTAAGGGTAAACAGCGCACAAAAGCCAAGTCTGCTTGTGGATGTTGCCCTGCTGCTTCAAGCAATAAGGGCATAAACACATCTAAACGTTCCTTACTGATAATCGGCAAGGTTTTAACGGCGCGACTTTGACGTAACTGAAGCAAACGCTGTTCTATAGCGGCACTGTCACTAAAGCCCATTTTAACTAATGCCGCCTGCACCTCATCACATCGCTCTAAATAAACATCTTTGGCTAATTGCGCGGCAGAACAAGGCTCTTTACTGGCTTTTTTATCGACAACTTCTTGAAATTGTTGGGCAATATGCTGCCGATGTTGATTTAAACACTGCAAAAAACTCGGCCAATCGGCAAAACCCAAACTTAAAGCCAAACGCAAACGCACCATATCGTCAGCAGGTAACATTTGCGTTTGTTGGTCGTTATAAGCCTGAATACGATGCTCTACTTGCCGTAAAAACACATAAGCTTGTGCCAATTGTTGAGCCACGTTTGCTGATAATAATTGGCGTTGCACCAACACCGTCAAAATCGGCAATAAAGGCCGTTGTTGTAAATCTTTAAACACCCCGCCTCGAATCAATTGAAAGGCTTGAGCGATAAACTCCACTTCACGAATGCCACCCGAACCCAATTTGATATTATCCGCCATATCCTTACGCCGTACTTCGCGCTCAATCATCGCTTTCATGTCACGCAAGGCGGCAAAGGCCGAATAATCAATATAACGTCTATACACAAAAGGCCGTAAGGTATCTAATAACTCTTGGCCTTGCGCTACATCACCTGCCACAATCCGCGCTTTAATAAAGGCATAACGCTCCCATTCACGACCATGCTGCTCGTAGTATCGCTCCATGGCATTAAACGATAAGGCCAAAGCACTACCATCACCCCACGGACGCAAACGCATATCTATTCTAAACACAAAACCATCGGCGGTTTGTTGGTCAAGCAACCTAATGACTTGCTGACCTAACTTAATAAAAAACTCTTGATTGCTGATTTTGGCACGACCATTGGTTTCGCCAGCTTCGGGATAACTAAAAATCAAATCAATATCGGACGATAAATTAAGCTCTTGTGCGCCCAATTTGCCCATACCGATTACAATCATTTTTTGTACTTGCCCTGAATCCTCACCAATAGGCAGACCATGACGCGCAATCAATGCTTGCTCGGCATAAGCAATCGCGGCATCAATACAGGCTTCGGCAAATTCGGATAACTCATCGGTGAGTTCAGTCAATGAACATAAATTGTTTACATCACGATAAATCCAACGCAACATCATCTGTTGGCGGTAATGACGAATACTTTGCATCCATTGTATATCGTTGGTTTTATCACTGACCGATTGGCGAACTTGCTGATGAAAATAAGGACGTGCTAAAGGTTGAGCCAATAAGCCCTGTTGATACATCTGCCAAAACTCAGTCGCAAATTGCCTCAGCATCCGCCACGCATAATCACTGCTTAACGCCAGTTGTTGCAATTGGGGCAAAAGATTTTGTTGTAATTGTTGCCATTCACCCGCCAAATTTGCGTTAACAAAAGACTCGGTGGCCTGTTCAAATTGGCGAGTTAATAACTGTTGAATGATTTGGGACATGATAACTATCTTTAAAATTATTTATTTTCAAAGATAGCAGATTTTTGACTAATTAGCAGGAAGCATCTAACACCACTCGCCTTACCACCTCACCTGTGGCCGTTAAATCATCCTCATTTAAGGTAGGATGCACCAAAAACATCAGGCTGGTTTCACCCAGTTGTTGAGCATTAGGCAAACGCTGTTTAGGACGCAAGTCACTATTATCAAAGGCTTTTTCTAAATAGACTTCCGAACAACTGCCACTTAAACAAGTCACACCTGCCTGATTAACTGCCTCAATAATGCGCTCACGCGACCAATCAGGTTTTAAGGCTTGGGGACGAATAAAAGCATAGCTTTTATAACAGGCATGATAAAAATCATCTGGCACAACAGGAATGCGTAAAGCTGATAAATCGGCAAGTTGAGCATAAAGTGCTTGAGTATTGGCGCGGCGTTGTTTTATCCAATCATCTAACTTAGCCAATTGTTTTAGGCCAATCGCAGACTGCATTTCGGTAATCCGCCAATTTGTGCCAAAAGATTCATGTAACCATCTAAAACCCGCCGCATGTGTTTTGTGATAGACAGTATCGTAGTTTTTGCCGTGATCTTTATATGACCACATCTTTTGCCACCAATCGCTATTATTGGTCGTAACCAAACCGCCTTCGCCACCTGTAGTCATTATTTTATCTTGGCAAAATGAAAACGCGGCAATATCGCCAAAACGGCCCACCGCTTGGCCGTTAATTTGTGCGCCATGTGCTTGGGCGCAATCTTCTATCACATATAAGCCACGCTCACGAGCAAACGCGATAATTTCAGGCATAGCACATGGCCAACCTGCCAAATGCACACATAAAATCGCTTTAGTACGAGGACTGATAACGGCTTTGATAGTCTCAACGGTGATATTTTGACTGTCCAAGTCAACATCAGCAAAAATAGGCGTTGCACCCGCTAACACGATAGAACTCACACTGGCCAAAAAAGTCCGTGAGGTAACAATCACTTCGTCACCTTGAGCAATGCCTAAAGCAACCCATGCTAAATCTAAAGCCACTGTGCCATTAGCTACGGCAATTGCGTGTTTAACGCCCACATATTCGGCATAGGCTTGTTCAAATTGACGCGACACTTGGCCAGTCCAATAATTGACTTTACCCGATAATAAAACATCGGTGACTGCTTGAATTTCGTCTGGCGCGTAATATGGCCACACTTTGGGGATATTCATGATTTCTATTTACCGCACTAAAGGTTTGGCTGGGATACCAACCACTGTTTGATTATCTGCAACATCATTAAGCACGACTGCACCTGCACCCACCGTCACCGCATGGCCAATACTGATACAGGGGATAACTTTTGCTCCTACCCCTATCAAACTTTGTGCGCCTACCTTGACACCACCACACAACGCAACAGCAGGGGCAATATGTACACCGTCCGCCACGACACAATCATGGTCAACAACGGCATTAGTATTGATAATCACTTGGTTGCCAAGTATCGTATCGGCATTGATACACGCACCCGCCATAATCGCTACACCCGTCCCTATTTTGACACTACGGGCAATAATTGCTTGGGGGTGAATTAAATTAATGGCACTTAAGCCTGCATCTAGCCATTGTTGAGCCAACGTTAATCGGGTTTGATTATGGCCAATCGCCACAAAAAAATGCCTAATTTGATGTTGTTGAGCAAAAGCTAACAACTGATTATTTGCCCCAACAATCGGAACTCCACAGCATAATTGATGATGACGCACGCAATTATCATCAAATATCGCGACCACTTCATGGCCTAATAATTGAGCAATATCAATCACTACTTTGGCATGACCACCTGCCCCACATATCAGCAGCTTAGTCACAATGATTGATTACCTGTAAACTTGGCTGTTGTCGCTTCACCTGCCGCGCTAATACCTTCACGTTTAAATACTTTCCATACCGTTAAACACAAAATTTTTATATCTAACAACACACTTTGGTTATCGACATACCAGACATCTAAGGCAAATTTTTGTTCCCAAGAAATCGCATTGCGACCATTAATTTGCGCCCAACCTGTAATACCTGGTTTGGCCTGATGGCGACGGCTTTGCTCGGCAGAATACAAAGGCAAATACTCCATCAACAACGGACGGGGGCCAACCAAACTCATATCACCCTTTAAAACATTTAATAATTCGGGTAACTCATCTAAAGAGCTACTACGCAAAAACTTACCAAATGCGGTTAAACGTTGGGCATCGGGCAATAATTCACCTTGATTATCCCGTTCATCAGTCATGGTTCTAAATTTCATCATTTTAAAAGGCTGACCATGCAAACCCGGCCTGATTTGCCTAAATAAAATCGGACTACCTAATTTGAATCTAACCAAAATTGCTGTACCAATAACAACAGGTGCAAGGATAAGTAATCCCAACGAAGAAGCGACAATATCTAATAGTCTTTTAGTCATAGTCATAGTCATACCAACAACTCAGCATACAATTTATCATGATGATATATGATGTTTTGAATATCATAAGCTAACGCTTTTTGTCGTGCAGCTTGCCCCATGTTTTGAGCCAACTTTGGTTGCGTGGCTAAGCGATTTATTGCTTGTGCCAAGCCTTCAACATCACCTACTTTATGCAAGAGACCACAATTATCGGCTGCTAACTCAGCAATACCACGAATATCTGTACCAATAATTGGCACTCCTAAACTCATTGCCTCTAATAACGAACGAGGCAAACCCTCTCTTTCGGAAGGTAATAATACTGCCCGTGAAACACTCATTAATACGGCAATATCACGCCTAAAACCTAAAAAGTGTACCCTATGACTCAGACCTAACTGCGTGGCAAGATCTATTATTTTTGGCTGCAAACCACCTACTCCCGCAAAAGCCAAATGCACATTGCTAGGCGTTTGACTTAATGCCTGTAAAGCATCCTGATGACGTTTGCCCGCATTAAACTCTGCGACCATCAAAAATAAGACATCTTGTGGCGTTAAAGCTAAACTTTGCATAATATCATCTTGTTGCGCCGCACTAATCTTATCCGCCTGCCATTGTTGGGTATCAATCCCTATGCCTGCCATATATTCGATACGGGTGGCAAATTGTGCTTGTTTAGCAGCCTGAAAATCTTCATGGTTAATGGTAATTAAAGCATCACTCCACGGAGCTGCCATTTTTTCGAGTTGTTTAAAGAGCATATTGCTCAAAGACTGACCATGAGCATGAAAATGAAAACCATGTGCGGTATAAACAATTTTAGGTTTAGCTTTAACGTCCTTTAAGGCAAAACGCACTAAAAAAGCCGCAATTGGGGTATGAACATGTACTAAATCATAATTACCAGCTAATACCAGTTGGCGAATAGCAGATGGAGACTGTACTAATGCTTTAATATCCTTAGGATTACGAGTCAATGGTAAGTCATGGCAAGTGTCAAATTCGGCTTGTAAATTAGCAGAGATAATATCTTTGGCTGCCGCGTCAACTTGCCAGCCCAAAGCCCGATAGTGCCGCGCAAAGGGTAATAAAAAAGCACGAATAGTTTGGGGGATAGTAGTGACTATTAATAAACGCAAATTAATCGTGCTCCTGAGTTGTTGTTAGCGAGCTGTTCCCATCACTCTTTTCCAAATCCCTCGTACAAAAAAGGCCAACCTAGGTGATGCTTTAAATAATAAACTTGCCATCAAAGGAACAAACGCATTGAGATTAAAAAGCGAAAATATATATTTATTCAGCAATATACTCACATAATTGGGGTCATAAGTACCCTGTATCATGCTTTCCCTAATTTGAGCAATATCTTGTTCTGTATAAATAGTCGGCTGAACATATGTAACATTGGTAAAGCGTTCAGGAAATTTCACCCCCGAATCTTGCCAATTTAAAACACAAAAGTTAGTCACCAATATTCTTTCCCATAAAACCAAGTTAGCTTTGGTCGTATAGGAGAGATAAGGCTGATGAATAAACAAACCATTTTTACGTAATAAACGTAACATGAGACTTTGCTCAGGAACATGCATTAAATTGGTTGGACCTGCAAAATTTCCCCACGAAGAGTTTTTACGATTAGGCGGCAAAAACACCTCTTCCCTCTTGAAAATATCGCCATCCCATAGCAGTAACATGTCTTCTTTAGTCCCAAATTGAACAATATCACTCAAATGAAACAAAAATGGATATTTTGTCGCTTTTCTAATATACAAGTTACTCATGGTAATAGGACGAGTAAACAAACGATATTCCGTCAATTGTTGCTCAGGATACGTTGCTATTGTCGCAACTCGATTACCTATTAAATAATGGTCAGCACGCAACTTTAAAACATAAGGACGTGACGCACGTTTAACTCCTGCCAATGTTGAGACGAGTTGTCTATTAATATTATTAGTCAAACCATTAATATCTGGCATACCACCAGGGTCTTGAGAGCGAATGACAACACACTCTCCAAACCCTTCAACACTATCTGCTTGCCAAGTGGAAACAATAATTTCGGCGTTGGGCAAATAAGTTCGAATTGATTGTATTGCCTTTAAACCTAAATCAGTCTCAGCATCACCATTACCTCGACACGTAGGCCCTTGTAAAACCACCGTAATATATTGAGAGTCTATTAGCTCAGTAAACATGAATCTGACTCGCCCTATACTATTGATGTCACAAGATATTTGTCATCTTTAACACTCGGCGTTTTGACAACAACCGTAACAACATCTGTGAGTGCTTTAAAGTCAGTCACAACACCAGGCTCTAAAGTAATAATCTCACCCGCATGACACTCTCTATTTGCCATAATTGCCTTACCACTCACAATCACTGTTAATTCAGTAGCGACTTGATGATAGTGTGGAGGCTCGTAATCACCTGCCATATAAGACTTTATTGCGACTTCAACGTCTTTAGTATGTAAAACAACAGGTGAGAAATCACCGACAAACCAGCCTTTTACCATATCCTTTAAGTACGCGACTTTCATAGTTTTGTCCCCATTTCCATTGTATGCTCGTATTGCGCCAGTTGGTGCTGTGATTTAATCGGGTGATATTGACTACTTTGTATCGACCAAACGCCTATTTTAGCGTGTTGTAAAATCATTTCATTGAATGCAGGACAAACATAAAAACGGCCATCTACATGAGCATCTTTACGAATCATAGACTTGGCTGCATCAATAAAATGACTACCTAATGCATAATAGTAACATCCTGCCGCCGCGTGGCGGCTAATAGGATTTTTTTCTGCTGCTTCTGTCACTAAGCCATCTTGATTAAGACGTACAAAAGAATATCGAGGATGAACGGAAGGAAACACTACCACGCCCGCATCAAGTTGACGCTCTTGAAAATCAGCCAACACTTCTGTCAATGACACATCCAAAATATCATCTATGCTCAGTATCAAAAGCGGCTCAGTGGGCTGAATATAAGCCGCCGCCAACAAAGCAGAACAGGCTGCTCCCTTCGTTTCTTGGTCAATCGTTATTACTTGAGAATTGGGTTTTAACAATGCAATGACATTATCTAAGCGAAACTTTTTTACTTCTGCCGCCTTAGCAACAAAAAACATATGGATATCAGGCACTTGCTCGCACATACCAATTAAGTTTTCAATAATCGGTTTACCATTAAATTCAATCAATGCTGTAGGAAATCCGCCTACACCTTCAAGATGAATTCGGTCTGGCCCAGCCATCAATACAATAATATTTAACATAAACTAACACCCTGCCTCAATTTCCTTAATCCGCGAAAAGATATTGTCAAAGTTAACATCATCGACATCTTGCACAATCAACAAATGTGCGCCCGAAGCCTGTGCTGCTTTAATACCGTTTTCATTATCTTCTAAAATCAAACACTCTTCTGGACTCAATCCCAAAGAGGCTATGGCTTTTAAATAGATTTCTGGATGAGGTTTTGCTACAGAAACATCTTCATTACTCAACTTAATATCTAAATATTGAGCCAAATGACTACGTTCCATCATAATATGTACGGTTTGGCCTATTGAGTTAGAAGCAACAGCCAATTTATAACCCATATTTTTTAAGCGAGACAAAGCATACTCATGATTAAAGCGAGGCTTACAATGGGTGTAAACGATTTCCATGGTATATATTTGCTTCATCTCATTGATAAATGAGTGCAACTCCGAAGGTAAACCAGATTGTACACTCAACATCTCTAATTTCTTTTTAGTGGGTAAACCATCAAATGTGGTTAAATGATCATATAAAGAAATACTATAACCAAATAACTCCAAGGCTTTATTGAGAGCCTGATAGTGCCATTCTTTGGCTTCAATTAGCACACCATCCATATCAAAAATTACCGCTTTAATCATTACTCACTTCCTAAAAGCGCAATTGCTTCCTCTGGCTTATCTGTACATAACATTAAATTGGGATGTTGATTTAACTGACTATCAAGCAACATTTGCCAAAGTTTATCTGGATTTCTGCCGTGTAACTCTGACGAAACAAGGCAAACCATCTTATTATCATCTAAAAACTGGCTAATTTGTGCTGGACTATACCAGTCATCATAAAAAGCATCCAACCACACTCCAACTACTTGCTGATAGCAACAAGGTTTTGGCTCTAACTCACTGACACGCGCAAATACTTTTAAACCCTGTTTTAGACACTGCACCATGTCAGGAATAGACATATCAAACAAAAAGTAGTTGTGATAATCATGCAAGTCTAAAGTCTGCTTGAGTTTTAAAGCTAAACCATCAGCCTTAACATTTAAAGCTAATGGTAATTGCTCATTTTTGGGCCATAATTTTAAGAAATCATCAAACAGCATCTCATTACCTAATGGCATATCATGAGAAATCACCAAACGTCCTAATGAGTCTCGAATATCTGTTTCTGTACCCAAATTAAGACTAATCGAATGATTAAACGCTGTTAGTGTATTCTTCTCTGCTAAACTTTTCCAATAACCTCTATGGCTAATAATTATCACACTAACACTCCCTGCACTGCTTTCTTTGCCAAAGGCAAGGTTAAAAAATAATCCAAATCTGCTGGAATACCCAAACCGTACATACCATTTGCCTCACTACCAATATTATAAATTCCAATTCGCGCCGCAGGAATTAAACGATTATAGACAGGTGCAACATAAAACTCATTATTCACACGCTCATTAGCAGCAATCATTTGCTCTGCTGCTTGAACAAAATCTTGACCTCGTGAAAAGTTATAAATGCCAACGGTCGCTTCATTAGAAATGACTTGCTTTTCAACTACATTAGTTACTAAACACTCTTGATTTAAAGCGACAAATGACCATTTAGGGTCGTTTGCAGTCATAGTCATAATTAAACCATCTAATTGACCACGACTCATCGCTAATAAATAATCATCAATACTCACATCAACATATTGATCACAATTCGCAATCATTAATGGCTCATCATTGTTAATAAATGGCTTCGCTGCTAAAACAGTACATGCAGCACCCTCAGTTAAACCATCTAACAACACCAACTGAACATTGGGACACCATTGTTTTAATTTACTTTCTAAATCATAATCTTGCACATGTTGACGCTGGCAAATAATAATAAAACGATGTTCACAGCTAGGACGCAAATTATCCAATACCAAACGAATCATTGGCACGCCATAAATAGGAATCAATGGTTTGGGGTCTTGATAACCTGCCTTAGCAAAACGACTTCCTAAACCAGCCATTGGTATCACGATATTCAACATTTTTCTCTCCTAAACTAAAATTCGCCTTGCTCAATAATTTTACCGTGGTCTAATTTAATGTAACGCTGACAAAATAGCTGTGCATGCTCTGGAACGTGCGTCACCAAAATTAATGTTAACCCCTGCTGCTGTAAATCGCGAATTTTTTGATGACACTTGGACTGAAAATAAGCATCCCCAACCGCCAAAACTTCATCTGCAATCAAAATAGCGGGTTCTGAATGAACGGCTATAGAAAAACCTAAACGCATTGCCATGCCCGATGAATAGTTTTTGACAGGCGTATCAATAAAATCGCCCAGCTCTGCAAAATCTATGATGTCTTGGTACTTATCACTAATTTCTTGGTTCGACATTCCCAATAAACAACCATTAAGAAATATATTTTCTTGGCCTGTTAACTCTGGATGAAACCCTGCACCCAACTCTATCAAAGGAGCAATACGGCCATGCACTCGTACTGTCCCTTTAGTTGGCTTATAAACACCTGAAATCAACTTCATGAGCGTGCTTTTGCCACAACCATTATGCCCCAAAAAAGCCATACTTTGGCCATAATTGATGGAAAAACTAATATCAGTCAATGCCCAAAACTCTTGCAAATGACTACGATAAGTACGATTAGTAATACTGGAAATACGTTGTTTAATAGACAAGCTCGCATTATGTTTGAGCATAAACATTTTGCTCACTGACTCTACCGATACGGCAGTATTAGACATCTAAATAATCTCCACTATTTTATCTTTTAGACTTCTATAGACATAAAATGCCAGTGCTGCCAATAAAGCGGTATAAATCACTGCAAGAAAAAAATACAACTCTAAATTCATATAACTTTTCTCAGCCAACAAGCTCTGAAACAATATTATATATATTGCCACAGGATTTATATAATAAAAATTTGAAAAAAACTCAGGCACACTTCGCCAATTATAGACAACTGGACTCAACCAAAATAAAGCCTGTAACATTAAATCAGTGATATATTTCAAGTCCCTAAAAGAGACATATAAAAATGAAATAATAATAGAAATTGAGAAACAAAATATAATATATAAAAAAATCATAAATAGATAAACAAAAAAACTAACTGAAAAACCTCCTATGATAAAAAAATAAATCCAATAACAAACAATAATAAACATCCAAAATGCTAATGTCACAGAAAAACTTGATAAATTAATAAAAATTTTGGGAATATCCACCTTTTTCATTAACCAAGCATTTCCTATGAGTACATCACTACTTTGGGCAACAACCTGTGCAAAAAAATACCAATGCAAATAACCAGTAACAACAATTAAGGGATTACCTTGCTCTTTTAATGGCAATACATAAGAAAATAAAAAAGTATAAAATATAGCAAAAATAGTAGGCGGCAATAATGACCATACAACGCCTAACCAAGACCCCATATAACGTATCTTTACTTCTTTTCGAAATAGATTAATAAATAAGTCTTTCTGATTGATAGATATCATAATCTATGCCTAATTTATGGTTGTTTAATGCTATTAACATATATAAAACTTACGCTAATTCGTTAAAATGCGTCAGTCCTAATATATCAAAACGGTGCTTGGCTTTGATTAGTGTCGATATATTGTGTTGAAATAAACCCAATGGGCAAATGCATCAACTTCTTATATATAGCGAGTATCTGTCCATTTTTACAATAATCCTCTAATTGCTCCAACTCTATAGCTAATTCTGACCATAACATATCACGCTCTAACGCTCGTTGAATACGAGGATGTTCTGTCGCTTGCGATTGACCATTAACCAACAACTCCTCAAACAATTTTTCACCTGCGCGCAAACCTGTATATTTAATTTCTATACCTTGCGGATGCTCTGCGCTTTGGACATGATGTCCCATCAAATGCACCATACGTTTGGCCAAATCGACAATACGCACTGGCTCACCCATATCTAACAAAAACACATCACCACCCTTTGCCATCGCACTGGCTTGAATCACCAACTGTGCAGCTTCGGGAATGGTCATAAAATAACGAATAATATCAGGATGAGTCACGGTAATTGGCCCACCTTGTTGTATTTGGCGTTTAAATAACGGCACAACCGAACCCGATGAACCCAATACATTACCAAAACGCACCATACAAAAACAGCAATGGCTATGTTGTTGAGCAAAGGCTTGCAATATCAACTCAGCAAGACGTTTTGTTGCTCCCATGATATTGGTAGGTCTGACAGCCTTATCGGTAGAAATTAAAACAAAGGTTTTTACTTGTGCTTCTATCGCTGCTTGAGCGGCACTCAATGTGCCAAAAACATTATTTAATACCCCTTCAACCACATTAGCCTCAACCAAAGGCACATGTTTATAGGCAGCCGCATGAAATACCGTATCAATGGCAAATTGTTTAAAAACATTGGTTAGGCGTTGTTGTTCACGAATAGAGGCTAACACCGCCACCACTTGTATATTAGCTAAGTTTTTTTGTTGTAAATAACGCTGTAAGTCTTGTTCTATTTGATACAAAGCATATTCACTTTGCTCGTACAAAACTAAGGTTTTAGGCTGTATGGCAATAATTTGCCGACATAACTCACTGCCAATCGAGCCACCTGCACCTGTCACTAAAACATTTTTGTGAGCAATTTTGGCTTGCATTAAGTCTATACGCGGTGGCACCACATCTCGGCCTAATAAATCTTCAACCTCAACATCTTTAATTTCATCAACACGCGCTTTGCCCGCAACGATATCGCCCATCGGTGGCACAGTACTCACTTTAATTTCAAAAGGTTCTAAAAATAATAATAATTGGCGGCGTTTAGATTGACTTAAAGAAGGAATGGCCAACAAAATTTGCTGCACCTCATAATCGTCAACCAAAGTAGATAACTGCTGAGGAGCATACACTTTTAAGCCATAAATCATCATATTATGCAGTTTAGGTTTATCATCAATAAAGGCAACGGGTCTAAACTCGTGACTTTGATGCAAACTCAAGGCAAGTTGTGAGCCTGTTTCGCCCGCCCCATAAATGACAATCGGAATTCGACCTTTTTGCGCCGAGCGGCGTAAATACTGTTGCGCCCAAAAACGGGTACTAATGACTAAGGTACAGGCCACTAAAATATAAATCATCGGTGTCGAGCGTGGCATCTCGGCACGAGTAAACATAATTGCGCTTGCCAACAACAACGCCGAAATGGTTAATGCCTTTAAAATCAAGGCAACGGTATGAATGCTCACATAACGAATCATCCAACGGTATAAACCTAAGCTCGCAAAAGCACCTATACCACTGACAACCGCTACGGCCAAACACATGAGCTGCTCTAGTGTAGTTGGCAGCCACCACACGCCATAACGCAATGACAACGATAGCCATAAGCCAAACAACAAACAAAAGGCATCTGTCCCCATCATCACTGCAATTTTAACAGGACGTGATAAGGTGATAAGAGCTTGCAGCATTCATTGATTCCAAAACAGTGACGCAACAAAGGCAGGGCTGACGCATTTCACTGAAAGTCTTGTGTTGAACGAAGTCAAAACACGTGGGTTTTCATCCCTCCCCCAACCCTCTCCTTTATAAATAGGAAGGAACATAGCGGAATGTGAGAGCGTAAGCCAATAAGCCGCGCATTCTAACAAAATGGCAACTTAAGCTATAGTATAAATTTAAAATTATGAGTTACGCATTGCACCGCAATTAGCGCGTTTTGTGAGCTAATAAACGATAACTGCGTAAGTCCTAAAATGTTATTTTTTAGGTTTGTTAGCCACAGTCACTTGCTGCACAAAAAAATCTATCACTTCGCTGTGTAATACATTTTGTTTTTTATCAACAATTTTAACTTCTAAACGATGTTGGCCGCGTTCTAATTTACTTGGGTCAATCAAGGGTGACATATTATTTTTTACGGGTGCCTGTCCATCTATAGCAACCATAAGTTGATGCTCTTTATGCAAAGGCGGAGTAAATTGTAAACCGACATTAAAGGCTTTATCTTCTTTTCTTAAGGTCATTTGCGGCGTTAAGCCTGTCACTGACATTTGGTAACTTTTAGGAAGCTCGGCATTTTTGTCAGCTTTGGCAGTAGGTTTAGTTTTTTCGTCAATCACGGCACGCGGTAAAGCTGGCACAATGGCAATCGGTTGCGTTTCGACTTGTTGGGCATCATTACTTGGAATATCAGAAAAAATAACATTACCATTTTTGTCATAAGTTTTATAAATACCCGCTTGTGCAGCAGTACAACACATGAGCAAACACATAAGACGATAACGCATGATATTTTTCCTATACGGAGTTTTTTATATTATCCATTATAGAAACAAAAAAGGCTCATTTACATGAGCCTTTTGTGAAAGCGTGACGCTTTATGTAAAACAGAATATTACAAGCTGTAGTACATATCAAATTCAACAGGATGCACTGTTGTATTTAAACGACGAACTTCTTCCATTTTCAATTCAATGAACGCATCAAGGAATTCTTTGGTAAATACGCCGCCTTTTAACAAGAACTCATGGTCTGCTTTTAAGCATTCCAAGGCTTGATCCAAACTTTCAGCCACAGTTGGAATCAATGCATCTTCTTCGGGTGGCAAGTCATACAAGTTTTTGTCTGCCGCATCGCCTGGGTGGATTTTGTTTTGAATACCATCCAAACCAGCCATCATCAAAGCAGCAAAACATAAGTATGGGTTTGCACCTGGATCAGGGAAACGTGTTTCAATACGCACCGCTTTAGGGCTGCTAACGTAAGGAATACGGATAGAAGCAGAACGGTTACGTGCTGAGTACGCCAACTTAATAGGTGCTTCGTAGTGTGGCACTAAACGCTTATAGGAGTTGGTCAATGGGTTGGTAATCGCGTTCAAAGCACGAGCGTGTTTAATGATACCGCCAATGTAATACAAAGCTAATTCAGACAAGCCACCATATTGGTCGCCAGAGAATAAGTTTTTGCCATCTTTGCTTAACGATTGGTGAACGTGCATACCCGAACCGTTATCACCTACTAAAGGCTTAGGCATAAAGGTTGCGGTTTTGCCAAAAGCATGAGCAACATTGTGTACGGCGTATTTTAATACTTGTACTTCGTCAGCTTTACGCACTAAGGTATTAAAGGCAACACCGATTTCGCTTTGACAGGAAGCAACTTCGTGATGTTGAACTTCAATTTTGCCTTCGCCAATCATCGACTCAATGGCGTTACACATCGCAACGCGCAAATCTTGACCAGAGTCAACAGGAGGAACTGGGAAATAACCACCTTTAACGCGTGGACGATGACCTGTATTACCACCTTCATAAGAATTGTTAGTTGACCAAGCAGCTTCTTCGGCATAAATCGTGTGACGCGCACCGCTCATGTCGATATCCCATTTTACTTCGTCAAAAACAAAGAATTCGGGTTCGGGACCAAAATAAGCCGTATCAGCAATACCAGTCGCTTTTAAGTATTCTTCGGCACGGCGAGCGATAGAACGTGGGTCACGCTCATAACCTTGCATGGTGCTAGGCTCAATGATGTCACAGCTAATAACAACGGTTGGCTCATCAAAGAATGGATCCATGAACGCTGTTTCTGGGTCTGGCATCAAAATCATGTCAGAGGCTTCAATACCTTTCCAGCCAGCAATCGAAGAACCGTCAAACATTTTTCCTTTTTCAAAGGTATCTTCATCCACAGTATACGCTGGGAAAGAAACATGCTGCTCTTTACCACGAATATCGGTAAAACGTAAATCAACCCACTTGGCTTCATTTGCTTTAATCAGGTCTAAGGCTTTATTGGCCATGTAATCAGCTCCCAAAATACCAAATTATTTAAACGATAATATCGTCTTGTTTTACAAGTCTTAATGACTCGGGACATCACACTCAAACAGCATAAAATCTTCACTTTAGGACTGACACGATATAAGTCCTAAGTTATTGCCGTAAGCCACCAAGGAGTCGGCAGTTTAGCAGAATCTTGGCAAGGCTCAAACGACAAAAAGAACAGGACTTACAGATTGTTCCACAATGCTTGTGTTGAGCAAAGTCGAAACAAGCGCGTAAGCTCTAAAAAGCATAAGCAGATTTTTCGATTTTAGGGTAGCAATTTTTATGCCAGCCCCAAAAAGCACCACAGTATGCCTACGATTGACTTATAACACAAAAAATAGCACCAAAATAAAACACAAAGACAAATAATGCACCAAAATAAAACAATCTTAGGACTTACGCGGTTATTGCAGGGCAATGCGTAAGCCCTAAAATGTTGTCATTTAACTGACTACGACTTTGCTAATACCATTATTAATCACTGCTGTTTTGGTTTTGGCAGTGATAATCACGTTGTCAGCACTCGGATTATTGGCTAAGGTTTGAATATGATGAAACTTAGCTTGTACCCGTGCAGGCGTGACATTGACCGTAATAAAACCTTGGGTATTGGTTTCAACATACTTTATCCACGGATTTTGTATCGCAGGTGGCGTAGCTGTTCCAGTGTAAGGGTTCGGAATCGTCACGCCTAATTGTTGAGATAATGCCTGAATAATTTGTCCCATATTGCCCGCGAAAGTCTCATTGAGGGTATTTTGAATCGCATACCCTCCTTGGCTTAACGCTAATTCTTGGCTCAAATACACCTCAAACACTTGTCGGTAAGCGGCTTGTTGTTTTTGAGGAGTTGTCATATCGGCAACAGCTAACACCTGTGCTTTGACATTTTGATACACCAACATATTAGCGCATACATACACCAAAGGCCGTAAGGCAGCAAACGGATTAGTGCCACTTTCCAAATGATTGATATAACTTGTTGGATTAGCACTACGCGCCGCTTTTACTGCTTTGACTTCGGTTTCAAAATCCCCTACCACACTGGCTAAATATGTCCAAAAGCTGGATGAACTAATACCTGCCGTGACCAAATCAACCATTGCCGCTTTGCCTTCTTCATAGTTAGCATAATTGGCAGGCACTTCGCCTGCATAAAAGGCATGGATATCACCCGTTACCGCCACCACGTTTTTGATGTTATTACTGGCTAAAAACTGCATCAAATTGGCGCGTTCGGCACTGTAACCATCCCACTGGTCGGCATTGACTAAATAGCTATTTAACATCGCTTTTAATACAGGATTGGTTTCGCCTTGAGCCACAATCGCAGGCAAGGCTTTGAGATTCAAAGCCATGCGTAATAATGATACTTCATTTCCCCAAAACTTCCATGTGGCGGAGCTAGTGGCCATTTTAGTTTTCCACCAATTACGCTGTGTTTCACCTAAAATTGAGACTAAAGCTAAACCCACTTCGTTAAACACGGCTTGCTCTTGGGCGGTTAACGTTGCACCTGTCATATCCGCTTGTAACTTGGTCAAAATCGTGCCTAAGACCAATTTATTAGCATCGGTATTCGGTAGACTATCAAATGCACCTTTTACTGCCGCCATCATTTTGCCTTGTTGCACTTGGCCATGCACATCTTCTGGCACAAAATAACGACTGCCAATACTGCCTAGTTGGTCGGCATTGGGCGTAGCGGGATTATCCACCGCTTCGGGAATAATATGGTCAGCACGATACAAACGCTCATCGGTCATGACAAAATGGGCTAATTTACCAAACTGTAAATCACGATAAATTTTGACGGTTTTAAAATTACTCGCAACAGATTCATCTAAAGCAGGAATATCCGCAGGCATAAATTCAAACCATGCTTTGTTGGCAGAGCGGCGGCGGACAGTTTGTGATGTGGTATCTGTACCAGTTAATTGGGCAGGCGATAATGGCAAGCCGTTGATAATTTGCACATTACCGTTGCTATAGGTTTCGTTATTTTGCCAACAGTCGTCCGAAAATTCGTGGTCATCCCAAATCGCAATTAAGGCAAAACGAGCGTGTAAGGCTTGCAAACGTTCATCACTACGGTATTATTTGTACAAATAACGATAATCTTCGGTAGTTACGGCAATTTGAGCATTAGGGTTATCAGGTTTGCGACTGTTGCTGGGCATAACAATTTTGTCATGTGCGCTTTCAACTTTTTCGGCTTGATAACTATCGCCTGCTGCTTCGTAAATATAATCACCTAAATGGACGACAAAATCTAAATTTTGTTTGGCTAAGGCACTTAACGCCACCCAATGATTCACACTCCAATCCTGACAGGCCATAAATGCAAAATTTAAGCTACTGACATCGGCATTAAGCGCGGGAGCGGTTTTAAAACGCCCTACTCGGCTGACACCTGCTTCGGCACGAAAACGATAATAATAGGTTGTGGCTGGATTTAATCCTGTCAGTTTATGGCGTAGGGTGTTGTCGTAGATAGCTTGTGCTTGCAAGGTCACAGGAACAGCCATTAACTCGGTAAATTTGTCACTTAACGAGACCTCAAGTACAACTTTGATAGATGCTTGACCTGTTGGAATTTGTTTAATATCGTCATAATCGGGTGGAACAACCCGTGTCCATAAAATTATCGAATCAGGCTTAGGGTCGGCGGCTATTACTCCTTGTGGAAAACGGTATTTTTTTAAAAATGGTAAATTGACAGGGTCATCATCATTGTCTGTACATCCTGCCAAACCAAATACGGCGACAGATGTGGTTAAAAATCCTGCTTTTTTTAATAGCTCACGACGATTCATACCTTTACCCTCGGTTTTGTTTTTAGATTTTATGAAGATTAGACAAAAATTGACTAAACGCCTGATTGTCGGCGTAAAAAATGACAAAAAGATTGACGTTTGATGTCAAAAGAGATTTTTTGTGGTTTTATATGCTAAAAAGAAAGTTGGTTGTATTTGATGATTTCAATCATTATCATCATCCATCCCACGTACAATATGGTATAGACAAGACTCGTCAATATACTTTTGAGTATATCTCCTTTACACATATCAATATTTGCAAAAACTAATTTCAACGCCTGATACGCTATCCAATAAATTAAAACAAATAACAAAGCTACAAAACTTGCAACAATATTAATCAATACCCATGCAATAATCAGTATCAATCCACTAAAGAATATCCAAAGAAGAACCGCAAATATCACTCCAAAAAAATCATCTCCCCCGACATCCCCTACATCCATATTCATATTTTCAGCAATATCAGATTTTTTAAACGTCTCACTGGCATCATATGATGGAGTATCGTCCTCCAATTTTGCACCCAAATACAAACCAAACACTAAAAAAGCAAATAAAACAAACGAAATAATCGCAAGAATAATCTCCGTTTCGACCAAAAAAGATTTTTCTCCTAAAAAATACACTAAGCAACTGGTAATAATACTAACCACCATCAACAAAGAAATTGTCACCCTTGCTGATAATTTTACATTATTATTTTCCATACTTATCAAAGTCCTCTTGCGATTAATCTATTAATCCAGTCTGCAAAAACTGGGGCAAGCGCAAGGCTTAGCCTACCCCTTAACAATAATCTTCGCTTGTTTTTCTTCCTCCGCTGCAACTTTGGCTCTGACCATCGCTTCAATTTCATCAACGAGATTGTTAGTATCAATCAAATGACTTTTTTCGCCATTTTTATACACTAAACTCTTAGGACTTGCGCCCACTACCCCAATATCCGCTTCTTTTGCTTCGCCCGGCCCATTCACTTTACAACCAATCACCGACACATCCATCGGCACACGCACATCTTCTAAACGTGCTTCTAAAGCATTCATGACCCGAATCACATCAAACTCTTGACGCGAACAACTGGGGCAAGCAATAAAATTTATCCCATTAGAACGAATGCCCAAGGCTTTTAAAATATCAAAACCCACTTTGACTTCATCTTCGGGTTCGGCTGCTAGGGAAATACGAATCGTGTCACCAATGCCATCTAGCAACAAACCACCCAACGCAATAGCTGACTTTACTGTCCCCGACCTAAATACACCCGCTTCGGTAACGCCCAAATGTAAGGGTTGTTCGATTTGCGCCGACAATAAACGATAGGCATCTAAGGTTAAAAACACATTGGAGGCTTTAACACTGACTTTAAACTCTTGAAAATCTAAGCGGTCTAAAATATCAATATGACGCATGGCCGATTCAAGCAACGCTTGACCTGTTGGCTCACCATATTTTTTTTGCAAATCTTTTTCTAAAGAACCTGCATTAACGCCAATCCGAATCGACAAGCCTTTGTCACGCGCACAGGCGACTACTTCGCGTACTTTGTCATCCGAGCCAATATTACCTGGATTGATACGCAAACAATCCGCGCCCTTTTCGGCCACAGCTAAAGCAATGCGATGGTCAAAATGAATATCAGCCACCAAAGGCACTTGCACTTGTTGACGAATTAAGCCAAAGGCTTCGGCTGCTTCCATAGATGGCACAGAGACACGCACAATGTCTGCTCCTGCCAAGACACAACGTTGAATTTGTGCCACCGTTGCCGCCACATCACAAGTGTCGGTATTGGTCATGGTCTGCACGCTAATCGGTGCATCGCCACCCACATAAACCGACCCGACCCGAATTTTACGTGTGACACGGCGTTTGATTGGAGAAATGTGCATTCTTACCTCGATAAACGAAAATTAACCACACCGTTAACGGTATAAGGCTTTAAATCAATGGGCTTATTATTAAAACTAAACTGAACACTATCGGCAGGGTTTAACTCAATGGCAAAAGGTGATTCACCTTGCACTGTTAAACTTTCGCCTGCTTGTTTGGTCGCGTTGGCCAACTCATTGCCGCTTGCATCACGAATCACCACTTTAGTTTGGCCAGTAAATGCCAACTGTAAAACATCAATTGCCGAACGAGTGCTAGTGACATTGGGCAAACTAATGGTATTACTTGCTAATGACCGCCCCAGATTTGCTTCTGTATTAGCATGAGACATCGCCGCTTGACGTATTGACATACTTTGCCAAACACCTATCGCCATCGCCACCAATAACGCGATTAATAAGACATATTTTAGCCAAGGCCATACTGGCTTAGAATGAAAACTATCATTATTTTTATGGGGTGATGGGGATTGATGAGATGGAAGTGCCGCTAAGGGATAAGATTGAAATTTACTGGCCGATATTTCTCGCTCGACTACTTGATGATGAGCATCAAAATAAGCACACAACTCTTGAGTGGGTAAGGCTAATAAATCGGCATATAAACGTAAATAGCCTTTAATAAAAATCGCTTCGGGCAAGGCGGCGTAATTATCTGTTTCTAAACTTTCAATCATGCGTGGCAATAATTTAAGCTGAGCCGCAACCTGTTCGACCGTCCAACCTTGCTGCTCACGGGCTTGTTTAAGCCTAAGACCCAACGATAATTCTGTAGGTGATGTCGACTGCGCCATAACCAAACCTCACTAGGGTTGCATTTTCAAGTACTCTCGATATTCGGCACTTTGCGGATAGCGTGTTCTTAGCACCAATTCATAACTCGCAACCGTATTAATATCTCGATGACGTTGTGCCAAACGAATACCTAACAATAAGGCTTGGGGACTAAACGGCTCTTTGGCCAAATTACGCACATAACGCTGAAAGTATCGCTCTGCTTCATCATAATTTTTTTGTTGATATGCCAAATCAGCAAGCGCAAAAGCAGGCTCTATGGCACGCGGACTTAAACGCAATAACCGCTCATAGGTCGTTTGGGCTTTTGGCACATCGTTGAGCATTAAGGCAATTTTGGCCACATATTCGAGTGCCACCTCACGGCGGTCATAACTTAAATCCGCCGCCGCCATATCTAATTGTTCCATCGCTTCTTTATAACGCTTTAAACGAAATAACAACACCCCATAATTATTACGCGCTTGTGGATAATCCGCTTTCAAACTCAATGCTTTACGATAACTTTGCTCGGCTTCGACAAAATTATCGTCTTTTTCTAACAACACACCCATCACATTATGAGCTTCTGCCGACTTAGGATTTAACTCTAATGCTCGTTGTAATTGCTGCAAAGCAAGGTCAGGCTGGCCTTTTTGAATATACTCTGCCGCAATAGCAACACGGGTACGCGCCCCCGCAACAGGGTCAACTTTGCGCTCATTGGCAAACTCATTGACCGAACAGGCTTGCATCAACAGCACACTAACAAATAACAATCGTTTTTTCATGGGTTTATTAAAGCTTCTTTATAGGAGTTACACTTTTTAGGAAAAATATGTAAGTCCTGATTTAAATTAAGAAACGCTACGAACAATCTCACCCGCCTTGAGTTTTTGCTGCCAACGCTCGGCACGACGAGTACGGTCTTGCACTTGCCCTACTAATTGACCACAAGCCGCATCAATATCATCACCACGCGTGGTACGAATGGTACAAATATAACCTGCTTCGGTTAACAAACGCTGAAAGGCTAAAATTTGGTTGCGTGATGAACGGTCATAAGGCGCGTGAGGAAAAGGATTAAACGGAATCAGGTTAATTTTACTGGGTACATTTTTTAATAGTTGAATTAATTGTTGTGCATGTGTCGCTTGGTCATTCACCCCTGCCAACATCACATATTCCATGGTCACTTTACGCCGTCCCGTCTCACCCTGAAATTTGGCCAAATAACGCTGACAAGCAGCCATTAACTCTTTAAGTGGATACTTTTTGTTGACGGGAACTAATTCATTGCGTAATTCATCATTGGGTGCGTGTAATGATACGGCCAAAGACACATCTATCACCTCTGAAAGTTTATCCATCATCGGCACAATACCCGACGTTGATAAAGTCACGCGGCGTTTGGACAAACCATAAGCATAGTCATCTAACATTAACTCCATAGCAGGGACAACGGCATCAAAATTTAATAATGGCTCACCCATGCCCATCATCACCACATTGGTTAATGCGCGTTCGCGGCTATCATAATCTTGATTTTCTTCAAAATAAGAGCGGTTAGCGACCCACACTTGGCCAATAATTTCGGCAATCGTTAAATCACGTTGAAAACCTTGTTTGCCTGTAGAGCAAAAGCTGCAATCTAAAGCACAACCCACTTGTGACGACACACATAAGGTTTTACGATCACCTTCAGCAGGAATCAGTACCGTTTCGACCATGCTATTGTCGCCAACTTTAAGTACCCATTTACGCGTACCATCGTTAGAAAACTCTTTATAAATCACTTCAGGCGGACGAATTTCGGCAATATCGGCCAACTTAGCGCGCAGGGCTTTAGAGACATTGCTCATTTCATCAAAGTTATCAACACCGAGCTGATGAATCCATTTGACCACTTGTGCTGCCCTAAATTTCTTTTCGCCAATACTGACAAAAAAATCTTCCATTTGCGTGCGGGTCATGCCTAATAAATTGATTTTAGACTTAGCACTTGGGCTTTGAGACGATGGATTCATAATAACAACCGCAACAGGTGAAACTATCCCTCTCACTTAGGGAGAAGGTTGGGGTGAGGCAATGATTTTAACACAAAACAAAGGGCGCATATTGCGCCCTTTATTAAGTTACAACTGACGCAAAATTAGCGTGTACGTGCAGCCACTTCAATAGCACTGAAGAAATAAGCAATTTCACGCGCAGCAGATTCGGTAGAATCAGAACCGTGACAAGCATTCTCATCAATAGAAGCCGCAAAATCAGCACGGATTGTACCAGCAGCCGCATTTTTAGGGTTAGTTGCACCCATAATATCGCGGTGCTTTAATACTGCGCCTTCACCTTCTAAGACTTGAATAATCACAGGCCCCGAAGTCATAAAAGCCACTAAATCACCAAAAAAACCACGCTCTTTGTGTTCTGCATAAAAGCCTTCGGCTTCGGCTTTAGACAAATGCTTCATTTTAGCGGCAACAATTTGTAAACCTGCGCCTTCAAAACGGCTATAAATTTGACCAATGACGTTTTTAGCAACGGCATCTGGCTTGATAATAGATAAAGTACGTTCAATAGCCATGATAAGCTCCTTTGACAGTGTTAAGGGGGACTAGAAAATCGCCAAAACCAGCGACAATTTGGTGCGCGATTATACGCAGGTTTTTAGCGGTTGGCACGACTTGTCCAAGAATAAGCATAACAAGTCCACAATAAACTTAATCCGCTTCTTCAATCCAACACATTTGAATGGCTTCTAAAATTTTTTCGCCACTGTGTTTTGGGTCATCTTTAAAATTAGGCAATGCCAACACCCAGTTGAACAAATCGGTAAAACGAATCGTTTTTGGGTCAATATCAGGATGCGCGTCAATTAAATCTAAGGCTATTTCACGCGAATCAGTCCATTTTAGGCTCATAATTTTTCTCTCAATGATTTTTTTCCGAAGCATGATTAATGGTGTATTTGGGAATCTCCACGACCAAATCATCATCCGCGACAATTGCCTGACATGACAAACGCGAATCTGGCTCTAAACCCCATGCTTTATCGAGCATATCGGCTTCTAAATCATCCATTTCGTTTAGGCTTTCAATCCCCTCACGGACAATGACATGACACGTGGTACAGGCGCACGACATTTCGCACGCATGTTCAATATCTATGCCTGCACGTAATGCCGCTTCACAGACACTTTCACCTGCTCGCGCTTCAACCACTGCCCCGTCTGGGCATAATTGATGATGGGGTAAAAAAATAATATTGGCCATTGTGGTTTACTCCCACTCGCTAAGTTTGTGACCGCTTAATGCGTCATGGATATGTTGATTCATACGGCGTGCGGCAAAAGCATCCGATAACGGCAATAAAGCTAAACGTGCTTTTTCGATAATCATGCGCTGACTTGAACCTAAAGCAATATCTAAATGCTTTACCGCTTCTTGTAAGGTTTGCAACTCACCTTCGCACAACAATGCGCCATCATCACGCACCGCACTTTTGACTGCTTCTAATAATTGTTGGCTTTCGACTTTTTCTTCGTGTAAAGCACGCGCTTGTTTGTCAGCCTCTGCTGCTTGATACGATTCGGTTAATAAACGACTAATATCTTGCTCATTTAAGCCATAAGAGGGTTTGATAACAATTTCGCTTTTTTGGCCTGTACTTAATTCAGTGGCACTGACCGCTAACAGACCATCGGCATCAACTTGAAAAACCACACGAATCCGCGCCGCGCCTGCCATCATCGGCGGAATACCGCGCAATTCAAAACGCGCTAATGAGCGACAATCTTTGACCAATTCACGTTCGCCTTGCAGCACATGAATACTCATGGCGGTTTGGCCATCTTTAAAGGTAGTAAACTCTTGTACTTTGGTAACAGGAATCGTGGTGTTGCGAGTAATGACTTTTTCGACCAAGCCGCCCATTGTTTCTAGGCCAAGCGATAAGGGAATCACATCCAACAATAGCATTTCGGCATCAGGTTTGTTGCCAACTAACACATCGGCCTGAATCGCTGCACCAATTGCTACCACTTTATCGGGGTCGATATTGGTTAAAGGTTGACGGCCAAAAAACTCAGCCACTTTTTCTCGTACCAGTGGCACACGGGTTGAACCGCCCACCATCACCACATCTAAAATATCATTGGCTTTTAAATTGGCATCACGCAATACCCGTTTACACACACGTAAGGTTTTTTCAAGTAATGGTGTAATAATGTCGTTAAACTGCTCACGACTTAAATGAAAATGTTGGCTGTGCCATGTGAGTTGTACGCTCTCAGCACTCGTTAATTGTTCTTTAGCCGCACACGCCATATCCATCAGCTCACGCTGTTGGCCAGCATCGGGATTTTCTAAACCAAGCTGCGGCATTAACCACAAGGCAATGGCGCGGTCAAAGTCATCGCCGCCCAAAGCAGCATCGCCACCTGTCGCTAATACTTCAAATACGCCTTTATGCAAACGTAATAAGGAAATATCAAACGTACCGCCACCCAAATCAAAAATAGCGTGAACACCTTCTGCCCCATTATCTAAACCATAAGCAACGGCGGCGGCGGTTGGCTCGCTTAATAAACGTAATACTTTTAAATTGGCTAATAATGCCGCATCACGGGTTGCTTGACGTTGTGCTTCATCAAAATAAGCAGGAACAGTGATAACAACGCCTTTTAACTCGCCACCCAAAGTCGTTTCAGCACGTTGTTTTAACACACTTAAAATATCAGCAGAGACTTCAACAGGTGTTTTTTCACCTTGCACCGTCAAAAAAGCAGGCATTCCTGTGTCGGTGGCACGAAAGTGATAAGGCAATTCAGAGCCAAGCTGTTTGATATCTTTTAAACCACGCCCCATTAAGCGTTTAACCGAAATAATGGTGTTGTGTGGGTCTTGAATGGCGGCTTCTTTGGCATCATAGCCAATAACTTTTTGGCCATTGGCTAAATAACGCACGGCCGAAGGCAATAAATGCTGCCCTTGCTCATTAGCTAGAGTAGCCGCTTGACCCGAACGAACGGTGGCAACTAAAGAATTAGTTGTACCTAAGTCAATACCTACGGCAAGACGATGTTGGTGTGGTGCTTGGGCTTGGCCCGGCTCGGCAATTTGAAGTAAGGCCATAAATTTGCTTTTAAGAGAAGGGAAATAATATTTTATTGACTGTTTAGGACTTAGGCGGTTATCGCTGATTAGTTCACTAAACAATCATTTTCATGGTGACTGAGCGTAGTCGAAGTAACGATTTTTAATTTTAATCCTCGTCATAATAATCATCATCTTCAAACTTATCTTCTTGTTGACGAATATCCGCCAAAAAATTGGCCATAAAGTGCATTTTACGCACGGTATCTTGTGCCTCTGACCAATCTTCGTCAGCATAATCCAACACAAACTCACGCGCCAAACTGTGTAACCACTCTTCAACTTCTAAACGTAAACCAATTAATTGCTCGGCAGATTCCGCTTCGTCCAATTGCTCACGTAGCTCTAACTGACTCATTAAAAAGTCGGTATCTGCAATGCTGGTATTAAGCGAAATAGGCCGATTAACTAGCTCTAATAAATAGCTAGCGCGTTTTACCGAGTTGTTAAGGGTGTCATAAGCGGTATTTAACTGGGCTGACCAATGCACTGCTTTTTGTTGCTCTTCAGGATGATGAGCAAAGCGGTCAGGATGATATTGACGTTGTAATTCACGATAACGACTGGCTAAGGCTTCGGTATCCACTTGAAAACCGATGGGCAAACCAAATAACACAAAATAATTATCGTCAATTTTCACAACGGCCTCGACTTATCAGACGTATGCTGCCCTCACCCCAACCCTCACCCTAAAGGCGAGGGAGTTCTCTCTCCCTGTGGGAGAGAGCTAGAGTGAGGGGGTTAAAAGCAAATGCAGACTAAACAGTAAACGACTCTCCACAACCACATTCACCTTTTTGGTTGGGATTGTTAAATTTAAAGCCTTCGTTTAACCCTTCTTTCACAAAGTCCATTTCAATGCCGTCTAAATAAACCAGACTTTTAGGGTCAACAAACACTTTTACGCCGTGTGATTCAAACACTTGGTCGGCACTGTCAACATTATCAACAAACTCTA
>Ga0209599_10000068_pt1 | contig 75075 bp, 98 predicted proteins | sample Shrwel_input2_FT_FD_187534 | JGI IMG/M metagenome (GOLD analysis project Ga0209599, IMG submission 187534) | Subsurface microbial communities from deep shales in Ohio, USA - Utica-3 well 1 S input2 FT (SPAdes) (version 2) ...
CGTCCACCACCGAACGAACCACCTTTGTGAACATCAAGTCCAGTTTGTTGGGACACTTTGAATAATAGTTCCATCATTTGGTCATTCTGATATGGTAAATAACCATTGGAGTGAATACCCAAGATTGTACTATCATCCTCACGAACGATACCAATTTTATCAGGGATAATAATTCCTGACGAAGTTTGAAGTCCTTCGGTACGGACTTTCCAATTTAAACCAGTTCTATCCAAGAACTGATTAACCCGATTGTTTTCTACGATTTCCATCTGTTTAATTTTTATGGTTTAATAAATGATTGTATGACAAAGATAAATTAATCTGGGATATAATCCAAATTTATTTTTAAGAAATATTAATTATTTTTTTCCTCCTGATCCACCTGTGATCAGAGCTCCCAATATTACTGGGTAATACTTGACGATACCCCAGTAATTTTACGGGACGATCAGGTCGAGAAAAATTCTTGGACATAAAAAAACCCCCGACAGAATCGGAGGTCTTATTAAAGTAGGTGGTTTTATTACACCAACAAATCTTGTACTGAATGTTCGGAAGTTTTTTCATCCCACACATCATCATTCCAATCCTCACCGACTTGGGTACAAGTCTTGTAGAAAATTTCAACAACACCATTCTCGATGGTGACAACTCCTTCGGTTCTCTCGTTGATAGGAATCAAATCCTTTTCAACAAGGAATAGAAGTACGAGTTCGTACTCCAAAAATTGGTCGGTGTTCTCCGACTCAATGTATTCAACTTGTCCTTGGAAATCCAAGGAGAACTCAAACTCCACATTAGAGTTTAGAGTTTTTTCGATTTGGGAAGTGAACAAAGTGTCCATAGTGTGTAGGTCTATTGGTTAGTAGACAATACAAATATAAAAAAGAAATTCCGTTTTACAATACATTTATGAAAAATTATTTTACTTTTTTTCTGACCCTGGTAATCCAAATACATTACTGGGTAATACAAGAATTCCAGTTCGGGGACCTACTGGAAATTAATACTGGGTAAACTCCCCAGTAAAGTAATACGTCCGAACCGTCGCGTCGGAAATTCTAACACACACTATAAACTCCCCAGTAAAGTAATACACCTAACCGGTCGAGGACCTGAGGTATGAACAAAAAAAAAGGATAGTCTTTCGACTACCCTTCTTCACCTTTCCAACCTATGTATTTCTACACAACTACTCCTTCTAAATGTTGTAATACGGACTTACCTTCATCCCAACAATCGTCCTCACTATAATAACTTCCACAACATTCAACTAATGTTTTGTGTTCGTGACCTTTATTACAAGTTTCAATTTCATAAACTTTGTATTGATAAACTTCACCCGTTAAGTATTCATCATAAATTCTAACTTCACTATTCATAATCAAACTTAACTTTTCTTCACCCCTTTCAAATTCTTTACCACACATTAAGTTCAATTGTTTTTCACTTATGAAAACCCAACCAACTTGTCCACTATCCCATTGACAACTGAACGGACTTGTGGATATAGTTATACCACTATGGTCGTACATATACAAAGGTTTAATCAAAAGGACTTTATGGTCACTTTCAATTTGTGACTTCAATTCATCCCAACTATCAAAGTCAACACTTTTGTAGTCAGTTTTGTCACCAATATCGTACCTTTTGTGAAAACAAATCATTGTAGTAATGTTATCCCATTCGGTACGAGGATTCATTGGGTCGTTATCGTGTTCGACAACTAATTCATACTTTCTCATTTTAATGTTTTTTAGTGTACACAAATATACAACTAATTCGGTTATATCAAAAATAAATTTGTTAAAATATTGTCAAAGAATTTTGGATACCCGTGAAGGTAAAATAATTTACTGGGATGTATGACAAGGATACCCCAGTAAATTTTCGACTCTGTCTTCCTGATGATGAGGTTCTTTTTGTATTACCCAGTAATAAAAACAGATGGACGGAGATGGAGAAATTTTTGAACAAAAAAAATCCACCCCTTTCGGAGTGGACTTCGGTTAGTAGGGGAACTAACCTTTAAATGAACTCGTAAATGTTTCCGTTGTATGACACTTCTTTAACATTATCCAAACTTACCGATAAGGTTTGTACCTTTCTTTCACTCGGTTGATTTTTGTAATTGTTTGACTTCACCAACCAACTATCAAATTCAGTTTGGTCAATCGGGTTTCCTTCAAACTCAAATTCAACTTGTGGTTTCACTTCCATAAACCACTCGTATTGAAGATAAAACTTTTTTGTGTTTTCGTTGTAAAGGATAACATTGTTGATGTGGTTACCAACTTTGTTTTGACCTACTTGAAAATTACCTTCACCACCTTCCCTCACTTCGTTACCTTTTACTCGTTGTTCGTACTCACCACCGATTAAAACTCTAACCGATTTTTTCTTCACAACTTTTCCATAATACTTGTTCAAACCTTCTCTACCACCTTTGTTCATTTTAGGGATAGTGTGTGTAACTAAATTCATAAATGTAGGATTTTTAACCTCGTTCATCATTTTGATAAACTCACCTTGTAGGATTTTGAAACGATTTTTTTTCATAACATTATTTTGTTTATTTTTTCAATACTCTAAATTACAACTTTTATCCAATATAACAAAATATATTTAATATTTTTTTATCCACATTCTTAATTTTTTTTTGTGGACAAATTGTGGATAACTTTTTTCCCCGTGATCCAGAAAATAAATTACTGGGGAAACGAAGAAAAAAAAAATTACAAGGTTGTAAGAAATAAAATACTGGGGTATAAAGAAAAAATCTGTGTTCGATGTGTTTGATATTACTGGGGTGTAATACGTTTACCCCAGGAAACTTTTCCTGGAGGATCTGATCCAATGGTCGTTGTTATGTAATACCCAGTAATTTTTTCCTGGAGACTCAGGTTCCACTCCTTCTTCTAAACAAAAAACCCCCGAACTAAAAGTCCGAGGGTTTCAAATAAATTGTGTCGAGTCTAATACATTATTTCAAACTTATCTTCTTCGGGAATTACGGATAAACTTCTTCCGTTATCCCAATTCACACCATAATAACCCATATCATCAACGAATACAATCGTACCCATTGTGTTAGGTTGAATAGGGTTTGTCTTTGGGTCATCATCCATTAGAATCAATCTAATTCTTTTACCGACCATTTCTTTTCTGATTTTTAATAGTTCAAACATTGTTAAAGATTTTATTCGTTAGAAAATAACATTTCCATTAAACCAATAACGACGGGATGAATGTCTTTATTGTTTGAATCTCCCCATTGTTTGACTTCCCCATTTTCTTGAATGTGAAAGTTTGTCTTTGTACCATCGGTTAGTTTAAACCAACCCTTAACTTCATTGTTCCCAATGAAATTCATTTTTTGTGTTGTGATTTGTGTAGTCATTTTGTTTAGATGTTTAGTACCCAAATATACAACTATTATTTTTATATACAAACATTATTTGTTAAAATTTTGTGAAAGAATTTTTCCCGTGTTGTAACATGTAATTGATTACTGGGGTAATACGAAGATGTGGTTTTCCCGTCGCACGGTGTTCACATTTACTGGGGTGTTCACGTTCCGTGAACATTGGTAATACGTGAACATAGAATATATCCCAGTAATTTATTAGCATGTGCATGTGCTGCTACGGCGCCTGGTGTTGTGCTGCATTAGTAATACGCACAAAAAGAAAAACCCCCACCATTTCTGATGAGGGCTCACTTACTAACCACACTATTAAACAAAACTATTGTCACATATCGTACGCAAATGTAGGGATAAAAAACCAAAACATAAAATAAAACGTTAAGCCAATTAGTATTACACCTAAAATGCCGTCCCAAAATTCCCTTCGGTCGTTTTTATACGTCCACACAAAGGTTTCTATAAATTCTTTCATCTTAATAAGAGTTTTGGTTATAGGTATCATACGTGTTATAATTTCTTCCACGATTGTTATCTCGATAGTCATTACGAGAAACACGTTGAGGATATCTCGGTCTTGGTACAAAGGAGTTTTCCATTTGTTCATCAATCGGTTGAACATTCCAATCTAAATCTTGTTGCTTGCATTCTGCCCAATGAATGTTATAAATCAACTCAAGTCGTTCAGTTACAATGATATAACTATTCTCGTTGAAGTGGATTTTGGTCACAGGCTCACCAGTGTTCTTGTCAATGATTTCATACATTGAATGTACATTTTGTGGATTCATTACCACCGGTCTTTTTGAATTTGAATTTGTCAGTTTGATTAACATAACATTTAAATTTAAGAGTGAATAAATAATTTATAACATTTGAAATGTAAAATATGATAAAAGAACCACCCAACAGATTGCACCAATAGTTAATGCACGTTTTTCGTTATTTGGTATTTTCATTTTCTTTTTTTTTTAATATGATTAATTTGGTTTCTTTTGTTGATACAAAGATATAACAATTATATTAAACTTCCAAATTTATTTTAAGAAATTTATTAACCGGTCTGTTGATGGAAAGTTTATTACTGGGGAAAGTGTTGATGAGAAATCTGACGAAAAACAAAAATACGTTACTGGGATAATTCCCCAGTAAAAAGTCCGGATGGGAAGATGATGTAGAAATTCTTGGACAAAAAAAAGGGATATCATTTCTGATACCCCGATTTTCACTAACACCACAAATACTAATCTTTATAAATGATTTTATTTGTAATGTCCTTTATAACCTCTCGTATTGTAATACCTTTAACTCCAACCTCAACCATACAACCATAAATGTTGGTTATGATAGTGTTAACGTGTTTAAAATCACGATACACTTCTCGGTTACCCCAACTATTACCTTTTTTAATTGTCAACCTTGTTGTTTCCCAACCTTTCTTATTGTTGACATATACTGATATGTTGAAATTAGTATCGTAATACGTTCTTCTATATGTTTCCATATTATTTAGTTAAGATACCCAACTTGTGTAGGTCGTTGTAATTAAATGTGTTATTCAACTTCTTACCGAATATGTTCTCGTATATGATTTCCATATTAACCTTATTCAATTTTGGTTTCTTAATACCATACTTCTCACAAAGTTTTACAAAGTTTCGTGTATCACAAACGATTTCAACATTCCTACTTTCTTCGGTATTAAACCATTGATTACCTGACTTGGTACCCACACCACTTACTCCAATCATACAATACCTAAACCCACCACAATCACCCCACCAATTATCTTTCATATCCATTTCATACACTTTGGTAATTAGAACAAAGATATTTTCATTGTTCCAATGTTTTCTAACTACGATTTGACCTTCAACGAATTTTTTAGTGTCTTTCTTAACAATCTTTTTAGTTAATCTTTCCACTTCTTCCTCGTAGATTTTTCTTCTCATCATATAGTCATTAAACATATTATCCTTGATTTTATCCACTCTACTAACGAAAGAGGTTTCACTTTGATAATACTTGTTTTCTAACTCTTTGATTTTTTCTTTTGTCATTAAGATTTCATTTTCGAAATTTCTTAATGTTGTCGTTTCGTTTTTACGAGGTCGACCAACCTTTCTTTTTAATGTTTCCATTGTTTATGTGTTTAGTGTCCACAAATATAAAACTAATTTCATTATATACAAAATAAAAATGTTAATCTTTTCTAAAAATTTATTAACCGGTCACCGACGGGAACAATGTATTACTGGGGAAATGAAGATGAAGAATTCCTCAAGAGGTGAAAACGATTTTACTGGGATGTAATACCCAGTAATGTAATACCGATGATCGTTATAAATTTCTTCAGACTCTGTGTTGAATATCCCAGTAATATGTCTTACCTGTCACGGTGTGTCGGAGATTCCTCCTCAAACAAAAATCCCCCGAAGAAAAACTCCGAGGGATTAAACAAGAATGGAAAAACAAATCTAACTTTCAATCAACCTATCAATAACATCGACCAATTCATCAAACATAATGTCGTGGTCAATAGTTTCAACCACAACCATCATATCATTTACCAATCGGACTTCATAATAATCTAAACCATTTAGAGTAATCAATACGAATTGTTTCCACTTCGCACCCGTTACTTTCAATAGAATACCCTTAACATAACCATCTTCCGTTAAACCTATACGGATAAGTTTTGTAACACCCCAACACATAAAAGGAATACCTCCTTGTGTTTTGTACAATACATACATAGTATCACTGGGGTTAAACTCTCGTACCCCCAAACTGGAAAGTTTTTGTTCCGTTGTCATATCATTTTGTTTTTAGTGTATACAAATATAACACTATTACCAGTTTATTCAAAATTTTTTTTGTTAAACTTTTGTGAAGGTGAGGTTCCCTGAAAATATATTCCTGGGGTACACCCCAGTAAGGTTATTTGAAAAACTAGAAAATTTTTTTTATACGGGTTTTTCATCCCAGTAATTTTATTTCAATTTTATAATTTTTTTCTCTGTATTTTTTTTACCCCAGTAAGGTTTTTTTGAAAACCAGGAAAATTTTTTTTTTTCTTCGTAAAAATAATATTACTGGGTTGTTGAAATAAAAAAACTCAAAAAAAATTTGGATGTACTGGAATTAGTAAAAAATCGGAGAAAAGTAAAACTATATTACTGGGGTGACGGAATGAATATTTTTTTTTTAGAATATAAAGATAAAAATTTTTTTTGTTGTTTACAAACTTTTTTTATTACTGGGGTAACTTTTTCTGATCCCCGGACGATCATCCAAAATAAATTACTGGGGTGTGCAGTTGAGTCGTACACCCGGATGTCGTGAAAAACATTCCTGGGGTAACAATCCTAAAATGTGCGCAGTAAAAAGTCTTAAATGTGCGCAGTACCCCAGTAAACAAAAACAACGATCAGGAAAAAAATCAGGTTTCCTTCCAAAACAACCCAGTAATATTTCCCTGATGATGACCCGGTAACGGGTTGTGGTAGAAATAAAAAACCCCCACCGAATTAACGATGAGGGTTTGGGGGAGGGGGAAACGACTAATCTTTTATTTTGAATCTGTGTTAGGAACACTAATTAATATTAACAATACACCGAATAGGAATACCATAGTCCATAAGGTACCTATCCAATTAAAACTACTATCAAGTTGAATACTCCCGTCATCAACCAAAAAACCGAGGAATAGGAGTAGGGAACATACGGACACCAATGTCATTCCGACATTAAACATTCTGTTATAAGTTTTTTTCATATCATTTGATTTAGAAGACAAAGATATAACAATAGTTTCATTATACAAAATATAATCGTTAATGTTTTCCTAATAGATGTGGGACCTCAGGATACACAGGGGGATTATTACTGGGTAGACCTCCCTATACCCATAGGTGGGGGGTCCCCCCTCCCCGTATCCCCCCTTATATAGGGGGTATTTTGACATCCTAAAAGGGGGGTCAATGCCGTAACAGAAATTTTTCCGGAAAAAAAGTTGAAAAATCGACTTTATACCCCTAAACTGAAAAAAAAATTTTCCAGAATTTTTTGGGAATATTTATAACATATGAAATTATTAGACATTGTATATGAATCTGTTGTTGACGAGGGGTTAAAAGTCACTCAAGACGAATTCATGCAAAGAGTTAAGCGTAAATTCAAGAATGATTTAGTTACACTACCTAATGGTAAAAAAGTTCCTCGTTATGACTTTTCCAAAACAGTTTATAAAGGTGCTAGAGTTCCTATAACTTTTTATTGTAACAAAATAGGTAAGGACGGTAAACCACATGGTACACAACAAGTGGGTGCTTTAAACAACATGTTAAATAGAAACGATGGTTGTAAATTGTGTGGTGCTGAGAACACATCATCTCGTTTTGGTCATAATCAAGATAAGTTTATAAAAAAAGCGGAAGAAAAATGGGGAAAGGGTAGATGGGACTACTCTAACTTAAAATATACAGGGAGTGAAGAACCTGTAGATATTATCTGTCACAGAAAAGATGAAAATGGTGTGGAGCATGGACCATTTAGAATTAATAGAGCACAGTGGTTCTTAACAAAGAATAATCCCATGTATTGTAAACAATGTTCCAATGAATATCGTGCAAATTCAAGAACTGAAAAATCACGTACCCGTGAGGAGTTTATAAAAAAGGCTGAAGAAGTAAACGGTAAGGGTACATACGATTATAGTCAGATGATTTATAAACAAGGTAAGGGTAAGGAACCTGTAAAAAATATCATATGTCATAAAAAAGATGAGAATGGTGTGGAACACGGTTTGTTTAATGTGAAACTGGCACAAAGTTTAATTGCCCAAGAGAGACCTGTAGGTTGTCCAAAGTGTGGAAAACTTAAGAAAACAGAAAGAGTATCATATAAAAAAGATGAATGGATTGAATTTTCTCGTAGTATACATAAATTGAAAGATGGAACACCAAAATATACCTACGAGAAAATTGATTTGATAAAATCACCCTATATACAATCCCTTGATTATGTGATTCTAAACTGTCCAAAAAAAGGACATGGTGATTTTTCTATTAAATCTGGTGCTCATTTATATAGTAAATCAGGTTGTCCCAAATGTGCAACATCCAAAGGTGAGGATGCTGTGGCACAATATCTTTATTCTTTAGGTTATGACACAATAAAGGATAAAAGATTTGATGACTGTACAAACGCTTGGAAAGGAATTCAATGTTACAGATATAAATTTGATGCATATTGTCCAGAACTAAACACCATATTTGAATTTGATGGTGGATTTCATTTTATAAGAACCTTTAAACAGACCGAGGAACATTTTCAATTACGTGTAATGGATGATAAATACAAAAACAACTATTGTAAGAGGAAAGGTATCAAATTGGTGAGAATTGCATATACTGATATGAAAGATATCAAAGGACAGATTGATAAAGCATTAAAGAGTAATAAGATGTTATGGTTATCTGATAATTACCCTAAGAAGGGTTGGAACAGTTAGTAATCGAATAATACTATATTATTCTCTTCATCAATACCAAGATTACTTAGGTGGAAATCTAATAATACCAAACCTCCCAACTTTAACATATTGAACTCTTGGATAATCCCAAGTATGTTACCATATAAAACATCGTTGTTTTTAACTTCTTCTGATAGGTCGTTTTTCTGATTAACTATATAAGCCATGATGTTACTCGAATGTTTTTTAACAATATCCACTACATCCATAAATTCGGGTACATCTGTGATAAGTTTATACTTGTGTTTTACTATAATGTACCTATCCTCATCAAATGCATTCTTCCCCGTCTTTTTCATGGAATATATCTTAGGGAAGTGTTTCAGGTCACCCTTGAATTTTAAAATTCTCTTTGATACTAATATTTCGGTGTCATCCTCGGTTAGTTTGTATATCTTACCGTTCTTTTCATATACCGACCCCCAATTACCTTTTCCGATTTTCTCGTAGTGGGATTCCTTTATTATGTCTATTAGTTTCATGATTTATAAATATTAACGGTAAATTTTTTAGAATATGAGTACACAATATTCGTAAAATAAACTACATTTTAAAAAAACATGGACATAGATGTCCGAATTATATATTATGAAAATCAACGAACTTTACGAAACGGTAATTAATTATCAAACACAGAACAGGGTATTCTTTCAGAATGCCGAGAATTGGGACATTAGAAGATTGGGTGAAATGTATAAAGAAGGTGAACTAATCTTGCAGGATTGGTTTCAACGAGACTATTGTTGGAACAAACCTCAGATATGTTCATTAATGCACACCTTGCTACACACCCCAACTTTATTACCCGAGATTGTACTCATCAGAATCGGAGACAAGTACCACGTGGCTGACGGTCACCAAAGACTTCGTAGTATTTTATTGGAAGTTTTAACCAATCCCGATTTCAAGTACTTTTCAAAGGAACTTACCGAATCAACCAAGTACTTTAACGTGGGACCTAAGAATGCAGAACTATGGAAGGAGTTTAGTAGGGAGATTGAAAGAAAAACTATTACAGTTAAAGTTATCATCAATAATAACTTGGATGAAAATGAATTACGTAACCTCAGTTCTTATGTCTTTAAGAAATGGAATAATGGTACAGCTTTGAGTCCTGCTGAAAAGAGAGGAGCATTTCCATCCGATTTAAATATCAATATCGTTCAAAGACTTAAAAATAACATCCCAGTGGAGAAACAAATATCTCTATTGGTTTCAAGAACGTCAAGTAAGAATAAGTTTAATGAGTTGGTGGAAAAGGTTTTCTTTCACTTCATGAATCCAAATGCACTACATGACCCAAATGACGATGGGTATAGTACCATACATTCCTATTCCGAAGATGAATACAGTGGTAAATTTAAAACCTTCTATAAGTTGTTTAACGTTATGACGGATACGGTTTATAACTATACCAACTTCAATGGACATTTTGGACCAGGTTCTTGTTGTATGAGAGATGTTCTTACCTTTGTGAATGATTTATATCTTAAGAACGAAATTAAATCCTTTGATGAGTACAGTTGGTACCTTACATCTGTTCTTGATACTCTACATACAACTTATTACAATAACAAACGATTTGACGATTACCATGGAGGTAACTACGAAATAATTGATATGGAAATCAATAACACTTGGTTTAAAGGTTTCTTCTGCCATTTCGGTAAAGGTCAAGATCATAAATTCGAAAATCGTAGAACATTCCTATATGACAATAGAGAGTTGTTTGGCAAACTTATTGAGTACGACCACCAAAGATTGTTTACACAGGTACAGAAACAAATAAAATATATTGAACAAAATAGAATCTGTGTTGGATTCGATGGTGGCGGTTGCAGATACCACGGGACCGAACCTTTGTCATATGGTGAAATGGAAGGTGACCATATCGTTGAACATACCAATGGAGGAAAAACGGTTATCGAAAACCTTCAAATGTTATGTATGGAATGCCATTCCGAAAAAACAAAACAATTCAATACAAAAGAAATTGTTGAATAAAATATACTTATCTTTGTAAAAACTTAATACTATGTCAAAATCAACTACAGTACGTCCACACAACTTCCAAAGAGTTGTTAAGACCAAGAACGGTCCAGTTGTAAAGAATTGTATCCGTAAGGGTCATACCAGAACAACAAAGAAAAGAGCTTAGATTTTTTCAAAATTAAAACCCTCTCAACCCGAGAGGGTTTTTTTATTTCAAACCATAATATTTATATAACATATGAAAAGTTTAAATGAACAAACATCCCGCATCAAACAAATGATGGGATTAAATGAACAAACATCGTTGGATGAAATTGGTTATGGGGCATATGCAATGCAACAAGCAGGAAAAACATCCATTCAAACCACAGTATCACCAGAAAGTAAATCGATTGCGGACAAATTACGTAATTCAGTTGGGCATGAAGAATTTCTTAATGATATTAAATTAATTAAAAACACCAAACAATTTTGGGAAGTGGATGCCGCTATAAGAAAATTTAGAGCCGATAGACCAGATTATGGTTTTGAGAAATTGGCAAATAGTGGTGGTAATTATGGTAGAGGGGTAATGACCTCAGTTGTTGAACATCTTAAATCAATTGGTATTCAATCCGCACCGGCAAACCAATTTAGTAGTAGTATTGAAATTCTAAGTAAACCAACTGTTGTCAAACAACAATGGGTTAAAAATAATGGTTTCCCATTAAAGTTTGGACAAATGACCGAAAAGTACCCAAATGGTATTATCGGTAAATTCCAAGTTGCATTAAATTCGGGATTGAATGGGGATGGTTATTTTGGTTCAACAACTGAAAATAAAGTAAAGGTGAAATTTCCTCAGTATAAAAGAGAAATAGGGGTAACTGAAGAAATGTATAATACAATTGTAAAAAATGTTGCTGTTAGTAAAGACCTAAAGACAACATACGATATGAACACACAAGCAGGTAAAGATGCATATCTACAACAACAATTGAAAACCACACCATCGTTTAACCCTGCAGCCAAATATTCACAAGTAACCGCACAACAACAAGCTAATGCCGATGCACTTAAAAACGGTCAACCGTTACCCAAATAAAAAAAAGAATAATTAATCATAAAAAAATATTTAAATCCCTCCCACAAAGAGGGGTTTTTTTATTCCATATATTTTTTGTTGTATTTATATAAAAACAATATACAATATGTTAAAAGAACAAATTCCTACAGGTTGGCAAGGTGGTTTTCCATCTGAAAACCAAAAACAAATGTTATATCCTACTACAGATTTAACTTCATTACCTATGTTGGGTAATATGGATAATATTAATTTACTACAAAGACAATGGGGTGTTAAATGGCCAATGTTTAGTTGGAATACACTAAATGGAGAAAAAGACCCAAAACGTTGTTATGTACAATTTGCTCCTTATATTTCAAGAATCGGATATACCAATGAAGGTAGAATCTATTCCATAATCTGTCCACAACAAGGGATGTGGATTAAAGATGAGATTTGTATCAATGTGGAAGTAACAGTTACGGGACAAAGAGGATGGGTTAATGAAGACACAAAAGAGATTGCTGCAGATATGATGGTAGAGGGAAAAATTTGGTTAACACCAGGTGAACATCAAGGTAAGTTATTAAAATTAATTTGGCCATTATTAAAATACAGTTCTCGCAAATACCCTATCGACAAAGATCATGCTATTCGTGTTTTAACACATCTACCAGGAAACCCTAAAGAACCTATATTCCAACTTGGAAAGGGATTATCTCCAAGATTTAAGAATCCTGATTTTGCCATAAAGGAAGAAGCATATAGTACAGGACATATCAATGTGGAAATAGGAGAAGTGGTTCTTACAAATGACCACAAATTAGATAAGTTTAATCAATACTTCTTAAACCTTTTTAACTTAGGTACGGGTAATATGTTACAAAAGGGTAACGTATTATCGTGGAATCTATTTTTTGATTCACCTGAATTGGTTTCAATTCCTGAATGGCAAAATCATGCTGACTATTGGCGTACATCCATAGGTGCCCATCACGGTTCACCAGGTGGTGAAGGAACAAGTCCAAGATATTTTGATGGAACCTATTTTGACACGAAAAATTTCGCAATTAAGGAAGTTATTAAAGATGTTTTAGATCACGTTGTTAAAAACTCCGTATTGAATAAGATTCTAAAATTGGTTGTGGAATATTACCCTAAAACAAAATAAAGTTTGTATTTATATAAAAACAAAATACTATGGACGAATTAATTGGAGTTGTAAAATTATTCGGTGGGAACTTTACCCCACAAGGATTCATGGAATGTAATGGACAATTACTACCAGTAAATAATTATCAAGCGTTGTACTCAATACTCGGTAATACCTATGGAGGTAATTATCAATCCATGACATTCGCTTTACCTAAATTAACACCTCCCAATGAGAATATGAAATATATTATGTGTGTGGAAGGTATATACCCATCAAGACCTTAATACAATGACAAAAGACGAAGTACTCTATAACGTACAATTATGTGACGTTGTATACAAAGACCAAAAAGACATTGACTTCAAATCACTTGGATTAAGTTCCGTTAAGTGGATTGACGAAAAGAAATCAGATACCCAAGGATTTGTTGCCATGAAAGGGAAGTCACTATATGTGGTCTTCAGAGGTACGTCATCAAAGAAGGATGCTCAGAATGATGTATCCATCGACAAGGTTCCCTTCATCAATGAGGGTGATAAGGTCCATATTGGATTTAAGTCCTCTTGGGATGCCGTTAAGAACACCATCCTCAAAGACATCACCAAGATGAGTGGGTATAATAAGATTGTTGTATGTGGTCATAGTCTTGGAGCTGCAGTTGCTACTCTATGTGCTTATAATCTTTCCCACGTATTTGAGGATACCACTATTGAATGTTGTACCATAGGAAGTCCAAGGGTCGGTAATAAGACCTTTAAGAACAACTACGACAGTCGTAAGATTAAAACCCTTAGAATCGTCCATAATAACGACGTGGTGACACGTTCTCCCAACATAGGGTACTATCACGTCAATTACATGTTACGAATCGATAACGAGGGTAATATTAAGAAATTTATGATTGATTGGGAACGTGCTTGGAATTTCCTTAAATCTATGGTTACCGGAAAGAACATTAAGGACCATATGACGGATGGGTATATAAGTTCATTAAAGAAGTGGTACGATAAACAACCGTAATATGAAAGTTATTATATCAGAGTCCCAATTAAGGACCATTATTGAACAACAAACCACCAACCTTACCGTTCCCGAGCAAACCCTATTGGGTTTCTTAAATCGGTTCCTTAAAGGGGAAGAAGGGGAGTTTCAGAATACCCCCATAGATCAGCTTAGAAAGACGATGTTGTTTAATAGTAAGACAATATACCCGATGGCACAGAAGTTAATTGAGAAGAAAACCACCAGTAAGAAAACCTACGACGATAAGACTTTTAATTCCCTGTTTATGGCCATGGATAAATCCATCACAAAGGAACAAAGATATATGTTCTTTAAGGAAGGTGGTTCCATCACAGACATAAAGTACAATTCACAGTTTTAATGAAACATTACCAGATATCGAGTGTAATCGAGAATAACCCCTGCTTTAACTGCAAACCTTGTTTAAGATTAAGGTTGATGGATATGGGGTTTATTCCCGGACAAAAGATTGATGTGGAAGACACTAAGTTGGGGTTATACTTGGTTCATTTAAAATCCTTTAATGGTAACCACGAACAGACATATGCATTGAGGGAAGATGAGTTTGAACGTCTGTGTGTTCTTCCTTTGTAATTTCTAACCTCGTATATCCCCGTTCACAGTTCTCGTACTCCGGTACCCCCGTTCGCAATTTGTGTCCGTTATATTTTTGGGATATTTATAATGAAACAATTATATGGGAACTGCAGCAAAAAAACCACGTGCAATGAGAAGTGTACGTTCAGGAAGAAAGAAAATGGAAATCTATAAAAAGAATCAAGAAATTCTTAAGAAGTATTTGAAATTAGCTAAAGGGTAATGAAATTTGAAAATATCATTATTGAAATGATTCAACATGATGTTGAGGAGATTGCAACGAAAGAAAAAGAACTCGTTGGTAAAGGAGCATTTCATAATGTGTATCCATCAAATAAAAATCCAAATATAGTTTATAAGATTGGGTTTGATGAGGATGTTAATGGTTGGGTGGATTTATTCAAAAGTCGTCCCGATATTTTTCCGAAGGTGTATGGTGCGGGTCACGTTAACATCAAATTGAAAAAACAAGTAACGAACTTCTCTTGGAGAACTGGTGAATTTAAACCTATTACATATAACCCCGGAGATACTGTTAAAGTAAAGTATGTTGCGGTTGAGAGGTTGGATACCGATAAATCAAAACAACATTGGAATTCGTTGGCTAATGTTATTTCAACAATGTCAGGTAAATCATTACAAACATATCTTACAAGTTTGGGGATGGATGAGGAAATGGAAGAAGAATTTTTATCTCTTGGTGAAAAAATAAAAGAAACGGGTAATGATTTCATTTATGAAATCTTTGTTGAGTTATACAATCTTATTCATTCTGTATACGAATTGAAACCAACTGCTGATGTTCATGTCGGTAACTATGGATATGATAAGGATGGTAACTTAAAATGCTTGGATATTTAATAATATGAAGTTACTTGATGTTATATTTGAATCGGTAATTGAGTTAAATGAAAAAATGACTCAAGATGAGTTTATTGATAAATCCAATAAAGTTCATGGAGACAGATATGACTATAAAGACGTAAATTATGTTAATAACAGAACTAATGTAACAATTATCTGTAAAAAACATGGACCGTTTAGAGTCATTCCAAGTAATTTTTTGGCGGGAGGTAATTGCCCCGAGTGTGGAAAAGAAAGTAGAAGACAAAAACAAATAAGTAATACGGACGAATTCATAAAAAGGTCAATCGAAAGACATGGGGATAAATACGATTATACTAAGGTCGATTATAAAACCGCTAAAATTCCGGTTACCATCACTTGCCCAAAACACGGAGATTTTCAAATTACACCAAACAAACATCTGTTAGGTAGTGGATGTAAAAAATGTCATTTTGATAGAAAAAGACATTCGGTTGATGATTTTATTAGAAAGGCAAAACAAAAACATGGAGATACATATGATTATAGTAATGTAAAATATGTAAATGACATGACTCCTGTTGAAATTATATGTGCAAAACACGGACCCTTCTATGCATCCCCAAATAATCACATAAGTAAAGGTTCAGGATGTGCACCATGTAAACATTCTAAAGGTGAAAAAATGTTAAATCAATTATTGGAAGATAAAGGTTTAAAATTTGAGACAGAATTTAAGTTTAGTGAATGTATTGGTTATAGTGATGAACATACATGTATTAAATCTAGAAAATTAAAATTTGATTTTTATGTGCCAGAATTAAATACGTTAATTGAATATGATGGAGCATTTCATTTTATTCAAATGGGAATGGTTAACGACGAGCAATTTTTAAGGGATATATTAAATGATAAACAGAAAAATGATTTTACTAAACGTAAAGGAATTAAATTAATTCGTATCGCTTATACTGATTTTGATAGTATATCTGAAGAATTAGAAAATGGTTTAAATAGTAATAAACAACTATATTTAAGTAAAAACTATCCCACGGATAAGGGTTGGGTAAGTTTTGATATGAAAACAATACAAAAATAATAATATTATGAAACTAACAGACATACTAACGGAATCAAAATCATTTGATGAGTTTGCAGAAAAAAGAATGGGTGGAGCAACTAAGATTGCTAATAATGCCAAAGAAAAGGGTGGCCCATCAATGTTGACTTATCATCATTTTAAAGTAAAACTTCCTTACTATAAGAAAGCATCTGAAGGTAAATTTGATATGGAAGAGTCAAAGAAAGAGTTTATTAAAACATTAAAAAGTATATCTTTAGATATGAACCAAACTGAATTTCAAACAGAGGTTGGTCGTTTAGAGGTACTTGGTGAACTTATAATCAAACATAAATAATGAAATTATTAGACATTTTAAAAGAACAAGGTTATTGGAGTGATGGTGCCGATAAGGTCGCATCTGAGAAACAGAAATGTGGTATTAGTGGACAACAAGGTAATAATTCTCGTGAAATGAGACAACAGGACAGAGAGCTTGCTGCAAGTAATAGAGCCGAAGCCAAAGCAAACGCTGCGGAACTCAAGAAGACCTTTGATATGAGATATAATAGAGATAATGAACCTTTAGATAAAGCAACCAGAAATCAAATATTTGGTGAGTATAAACAGTTTAACCAAGGTTTATTAGGTGGAGGTTCATATTCTCCCGAACAAAAATTTGCAGTCTTATATAAGGTTTATGATTGGGTTAAGAACGTACCGAGTATATCATACACCAAAAAATTATCAGTTAAATTTAACAATCCAAATATAAAATCAATCTCTCTTGAACAACTTGCTGGTTATGCAAATCAAATGGGATGGGACAATTTTATAAATTGGTATAATGCAGGTGGACCTGTCATTAAGTAAGATACCTCCGGTTTGAAGACCGGACTTAGGGCCGGGACTAGTTACTAATCCCGTTGGGACAAGAATTCGCTACTCTTGTCCCTTTTTTATTTAAATTATTTAACAAATCCGTATATTTATAAAGATACAATATCAAAATGGGAAAGAAAATCAAAATCACAGAAGAACAATTAAAGAAAATAATTGCTTCTAAACAAGTAAACGAACAAAATCATTTTCCTACCAATCCAATTTCTGGACCAGTTTCCGCAGGTTCTACGGATGTGGCTAGTGAATCAGAAAGAATGATTGATAGTTTTGTTAATCAATATAAAGATTTAGTTGCAGGTTCAGAATTCGACACTGAAGAGTCTCTATTAAATGCTTGTGATGTATTAAAATCTAAACTATGCGGTAATAACGAACCGGTAGATTATACAATGGGTAGTGATGATGAAAACATGATGCCAAACCCACCATCAGAAATTGAAATGAATGAATCGGTAATTAAAATAAAATCGGAATTTAATAGATTTTTATAATATTAAAAACCCTCATTAATGAGGGTTTTTTTATGCCCATGGAGAAACAAAAATGTAATTTTATTGGTTGTGGTAGAGACGCTGAATATAAAGAAACATATAAAGTTCTTGATAGTAATTTAGGTCTATATTCGTTTACAACCAATTTATGTACAAAACACTTTTGGGAGATTCATAACTTCAAGGAAAAGGTTATTGGTGACTTTTCAGTGTTCTTTAAGGAGAGTCCAGATAAATCCTATTACGTATAGTATTTATACTATATGAAAATAGTATTAACCGAAAATCAATACAAATCTGTTATTCTTGAAGAAACGAATGGTATTGACTCATTTATTGGTGAGTTGTTAACCGCTTACCCAAGATTGGAGTCTCATATTGATTTAGTTAAGAAATTCATAGAAGAATCAAATTGTCAAAATATTGAATTTGGTACCTTTAAGTTACCTGCCGCTGGTATATCATTACACAACAAAGTTGTTATCAATAATAAAGTATTAAAATACACATTAGAAAATACCCTATTTGTTATTTTCCATGAAGTTGCTCATCAATACCAATACAAGAAATATGGTTCAGATATGATGCACAGATTTTATGTTGGGGAGGTTGATATGGATGAAGCTGTTAGATTTTTAAAATATACGGAAAATGTTGCGGATCAATTTGGGTTGAGAAAGTGTAGAGAATTTGTTAAATTAGGCTTATTAACCAAGGAATACATTCCCAAAATGGGCGGATATGATAATTTTAGTGATATGATGTTCGTGAACTATCTTAACATACTTAGGGATAAAATAAAAGAAAGTGGTGAAACGGATGATGAAAAAATAAGTGAGTCTCTTTATAACTGGGCGATTGTAAAATTATAACATGAAAATAGTATTAACAGAATCACAATTAAAGTGTATTATTGAATCTGAGAAAAACGGAGTTATACATTGTGACGGTTGTGGGTGGGAATGGAAGAAATCAGATGGGGGAAAAGATATATATGTGTGTCATAAATGTGGACATGACAATGAGAAATTAAATGAAGATGATGGTGAGGAAAGAAAAGATGTTTACAGTTCTTTAACTGACAAACAAATTAAAAGTATTGATGATTTAAACAAGGACGCAAAATTCTTGAAATGTAAGGCGTGTAGAAAATTATACACCCAAACAACGTACAAAAAGAAAAAATCGTTACCCATTTGTCCTTGGTGCGGGAAACATAATTAATAACAATTAGGTATTTATATAACAAAGATAGTCCAAATGAAGAAAATAATAGTGACAGAAAATCAAGCAAGAGTAATTGTTAATCATTTTATTAATGAACAAAATGAGATAAAAACAGAAGGGATTACTGTTGACTTTGGAGCTGTTTGGCCTATGGGTAAATGGAAACTAACTAATGAGCAGATAACACAGATTACTCAAAAGGCAATACAAATAACCAATTTTATAACTAAACATAAGGGTAGTAAAATAACAATTCAAATAGAAGCCGGAGAAAGTCAAATTACAAATAAAGATAATGAAGTGTCACCACCAGTTGAATTAGCACAAGGAGTATTATCACAAAAAAGGGGTGAGTCTATGGTAAATTTCTTAAAAAATTATTTCCAATCATTGGTAGGTAAGACTATAACACAAAATGAATTACCAAACATTCCTGAACCTAAAACAATAATTGGTACAACTCCATATAAAAAGGGTGACATTACAGATCCTAAAACAGGTAAAGTAGACCCACAGAAGGCTGCTGTTTATCAAAATGAACAATTTGTTAGAGCGGTGATTACTGCATCAAAAGATTACGAATGTCTTGTGGGTATGGAAATTACCATTGGATACTATCAGGGTCAAAATAAAGCGAATCACGAATGTGATGAGGCTATTTTTGATTTAAGAATGAACGGAATATCGTTAGGTGTGGTTAATTTAAATAACTCAAGTTTAGATATGGGAACTGATTATGCAAAAAATAATCTTCAAAGAAAACAAACGAATTACGAAAAAACAGTATCAGAATTTGAAAGGTTGCTTGCTGCCGGAACATATAAAGAAAGGGATAGAAAAAAATACGTTCCAGAACAACCAACAATCGCTTGGCCGCAATCATTTAGGTTACAGGCATCTAAACTTGGATATAAAACAGTAGAACCGTTTGTTGAGGCTTTACAAACAATTAATGACTCTTTTAAACAATATGGTAGAAAAAGTGATGGTAAAAGTGGTGGAAACAGATCTCAAACTTTTATACTAGACGGAGCAAAGGCTAAAACTATAATTGATAATTCACCTTCGGATAAAATAGTTTTATCTATCGTCCCATTGGTAACAAAAGATGGTAATTACAAAATATTTTATCAGACGGGTACACACGCAGACACTCCATGGGTAACTATTAAAAGTAAAACGTCCCCTGACCCACTATTTAACGGGGAACCAAACGTGGGTATGGGTAGGGGTAGTACAAAGGAGACAATTCTTTTACAAACTGACCTATGCGGTAACCCAATTACTAAACCCCAACCTTAATTATCGGGTGAGTAGTTTTTAACAAAATTAATTGTGTGATTATAAAGAAGTGAGTCGTACTCTTTTTTTGTGACCATTTTATTTTCCCAAACATGTGTTTTTTTTGTTACAATTTTTTGTTGTGAACACCCACATGTTACCATGATAAGAATCATAACCATTATAATATTTCTCATATTGTAATTTTTTACAAAACTAATATTATTTTCTTAATTCTACAAATTTTTTTGGAATATTTATAAATAAATAAACATTTAATCAAACACAAAATATGTTATTAAAATTAGGATCAGAAGGGGAAGACGTTAAAAAACTACAAGTTAAATTAGGCGTTGACCCAATCGGTAAATTTGGACCAAAAACTGAAGCTGCCGTTAAATCTTGGCAATCTTCCAATGGATTAACAGCAGATGGTATTGTTGGTGATGGTACTTGGGGTAAATTATTTGCTGAGGGTACAGTATCTGCACCTACGGTAATTACTGAACCAGCACCTATTGCCAGTGTAGGGGGATTAAAATTAGAAAAATTAAAGGGACATATTCCCGATTCAGTTATTAAAATGATACCCGACACTGCGGCTAAATTTCAAATTAACACACCATTAAGACTTGCACATTTCTTGGCTCAATGTGGTCACGAATCAGGAGGGTTTAGAGCAACAAAAGAAAATTTAAATTATTCCGCTAAAGGATTAGTTGGCACATTTAAGAAGTACTTCCCTACTGAGGCAGCCGCGAAACCATACGAAAGACAACCTACTAAGATTGCAAATAAAGTTTATGGAAATAGAATGGGTAATGGCCCTGAATCATCAGGTGAAGGTGCAAAATTCTGTGGTCGTGGTTACATCCAATTAACTGGTAAAGAAAACTACACTGCATTTGGTAAATCAATCAATGAAGACATTTTATCAAATCCTGATAAAGTTGCTTCGGATTATGCGTTATTATCAGCGGCTTGGTTCTTCTCAAAGAACGGTCTACATAAAATGGCAGATGGTGGAGCAACCGATGCTGTCGTTACTTCAATTACAAAAAGAGTAAATGGTGGAACTATCGGATTAGCTGATAGAATTAAACACTTTAAAGAATACTATTCGTTATTATCATAAATAAAAAAAGGGACTTAACGTCCCTTTTTTTATATCTCTTCTTGACCATCCTGTTGGGGTTCTTGTGGTACCTCAGGATTAGGTTGTTGTACTTTTTCTTTTTTCTTCTTAGGAGGTAATCCGTGTTGAATGTCACCGTATTTTCCACCCTCATAACCAACCATAGTCGGTACTCTTTTTCCTTCGATTACGGTTAATCTATGAGACAAATCTTCATCCCACATTTGTTTACTAACTAAATAACCTAACGCTTCACCACCATCGGATAATGTTGGATTATCAATTATTACATAGAAAGCATCTCCATTATCTGCAGAATAAGATTTAACGGCATATCTCTTACCTTGTTCATCTTCAGTTCTCATCATTTTTTCTTCTGAGAATCTATCATTATACTCTATCTTAGTTGTACCGTCCATTACCCATTCAAATGAACTGATGTGATAGATACCAAATAAGTGAGAAGATTTACTTTGGTAAATTCTATAGTTGTCATCCTTCTGTCCTTTTCTAACAAGAACATAGTCTTTTTGCATGAAATCATTAACAAGATATTCAATACCTGGCTTCCCAATTTGTTTTAATTTCCTATCTAATTTTTCACGATATGGATAATCAGGAGGACTTGTTTTTAATATTGCGGTTAATAATTTACTATTTGAAATTCTTGATGTTGCATCATGTAATTGCATCATCGTAATATAAGTCGTCTTTAATTCTGGTGTCATTGCATTCCAAGAATCGACTTCTTTAATTTTACCACCTACAGCAATATATTCTGTCATTCTCTGTGGTGTTTGTGCTGAAAATTCATTTGGATCACCAGGAGTTTCATTGATAACGTCCGTAACCTTTGCAGATTCTAATTCTTCTTGAGATAATGCTCTCCATTCAAATTTATCTCTTTCACCATCTAATTGTGGCCAAGTACTAACAATAAAATCCCAACTCTTGGTTTCATCTCCATCATTAAACATTGAACTTACAGTATAAGAACCGTAGTTGTTTATTTGGATTGCTGCCATATGAAATCTAGCCTCATTGGTATCATCACTTAAATAATTTCTATTATCATCAATAAGGAAATAGAATGTTTTCTTATCACTTCTTCTGTAGTAACCGTATTGATTGGTACCATTACCGTAAAGATAGTTTCCTTCATCGTCAGTAATTCTAACATCTCCCCTCCATGTAACACACCAAGGTGAATTTATTCTACCGTTTCTTCTAAATTTAATGTACTGGTCTCTGTGTAAAGATTGGTAGTAATAACCCATCCTTTTTGCATGAGTCTCACTTAATACTTTATATACTCTTACACCACCTTTATTTATAATGCAATTCTCATCACTAAACCACATTGGTTTCGACGCCTCAATTTTTGCTACGTTTGGTTGGTTACCGTCTGACGCAAATATTGCATCAAGTTTAGCCTTTTCATCCTCAACATCGTTTTCCTTTTCTTCACCACCCATTTCAAATTTACCAAACTCAACTAAAAAAGAAACTAAGTCTTTAAATTTAAAAACTTGTATTTGTTTTAAATCATTTAATGAATATTTCTGTTTGTCCGGAAATCTACCGTCGTGTCTTTTTAAAAATCTTAAGACACCTGAATTCTCAATAGAAATTTGATTTTTAATGTTGGTGTGTCTATTAAAGACCTTTTCTCCTTGCTCGTCTGTTAACTCGGGAACCTCAGTTCTCCATTTAGTCATTAGTTCATTGAAAAAGGTTTTTTGATTTGCTTTTATCTCCTCAAAAACCATATCAAATATTAAATCATTAATCTTCATAGTATATAAATATCCTATAAATATCTTTTTTTAGTGTTAAAATCAAGACATTTATTGGGTTAATTGAGATTCCGATTTAATATATGTTTGTTTTAAGTTATCCAATTCATCTAAAATAGATTTACACATCTTTTCGATCATTAGTATTTTCATAAAGTTATCCGCATTGGATTTATCAAACTCAGAATTGTAGTTATTTAAAAGAACCATTTTCATGAGATTATCGTTCTCTGATTTTAACGTTCTTTCCTTTTTTCTTTGGAAATACTTCTTAGAATTTTCACGGGTACACTCAATACAGTAATTGCTATGACCGTCCAAAACTAATTTGTTTTTGTAAAAATTGTCAAGGGTTTTAGGTGTTTTACAACCCGAACATTTCTTTTCGTTCATCTTTTTATTGGTTTATTTATGATGCAAAAGTATGTATATTAAAAAAGATTACCAAATATTCTAAAAAATATTTGTGTATAACTAAAATTACGTTATATGGGAGAACCGATACTAAAAATAGGATATTACTCAATTTATCAAATAAAGACAGCTAGAGGGGTAAAATATAAAGTTGATAGTGGTAAGACCATATACATCGAAAGGTTCAAAAAATTCATCATTAACCCCTATAGAGACACTAAAGAGTTCACTTCTCTTGATAAGGCTAAAGAATATGTGGGTCTTAAATTAGTAAAAAGAGGTCAAGAAAAAAAGAAAAAAATTGATAAATTACCGAAATCTTTGTATTTGGTGTTAATTAAAGAAGAGTCGACAGGTAAGACATTTGTTAAGGTTGGTATAACATCTAAACGATTCATAATGAGACGTTTTAGTAAAGCATATGGATATGAAGGTTATATTGTTGAGACGATATTAAGAAGAATAGATACACCTAACGCCGAAAAATTAGAAGATGATATTAAAGAAAAACTTAATAAAAAAAAATCTGTAAAAAAATACAGACCAATTTTAGAATCTTTTTCAGGTTATTCTGAATGTTTTAATTATGATGGATTAGACGAAATTGTTAAAATTTTCGATGAACTAACAAAAAATTGTTAGTCCCAAGCAAAATCTAAAGACAATTTACCGTTATCGTTTTTGACAGTTAATCCACCATTTGCAATTGCAAGATGTGAATCGGCACCAACAACACCAAAAACTAATGTTGCTCCGTTGTTTAAACTGATAACCGTTTCATTATCGAATTGTTTACCCTTGGCATTCTTATCAATAGGGGTACCTCCAATTGAACCTACAACTGATGGTGATTTATAATTTTTATTATAAACATCTGAATTAGAAACGTCTGAACGGAATCCTAAAACCACTAATTTAACTTTTTGTGTTTTTAAACGTTTTATAATATCAATGTTACCTTGTGTTGTAGTTGCAGTTTTAATTGTTCCCGAAACTTTAGACACCGTCTTTGGGGACATTTGTTCACTTAATTGTGAATCTATAATTTTTTTTAACTGACCTTCTGTGAATATATATTTTTTCATATTACTTAGCTCTTGGAGTTTTTTTGTTTAACGTTTCGTTTTCTTTGGTTAGATACTCAACTTTAACACTTAATGCGGCGACTTCTCTAGTCAATGTTAAAACCATTGATCTTAAGTCATCTTTTTCTCTTGATGCGGATTCTAATAATCCCTCTAATTTAGAAATTCTATCTTTACAATCGTGGCGAATGAAATCTTCATCTCTTTCTTTGTGTAACGCTCGCCTTTCGTAATATCTCCAAGCTCCTGTACCACCTAAAACCGTCACCGCAGTTATCAAAACTGAATAAATGTTCTCCATATTGTTATAAATAGTGTAATACAAAATAAAAATTTAAACTTTTTTAATATATCCTATCTATTATCCCAAATTAATTTTTTAATGACAAATAGTCATGTGAAATTTAACCATTTTGGGTAACAAGTTCTTATTTATTTGTGTATGGAAAAAAATAATATAATCGATTCCAAACTTTCTTATATGGTTATTTTTCCGTATATTTTACAAAACAATAAATTCTTAAACAAAAAACGAATGAAAAAAACAATTCTAAGTTTACTACTTTTATTAGTGGTAGGGTTTTCTGGGTTTGCTCAAGTAACAACCTCGACGATTTCCGGTATCGTAAAAACCGAAAAGGGTGAGACATTACCAGGTGCCACCGTTCAAGTAGTACACGTACCAACAGGAACAAAGTACGGAGCAAGTACAAATTTATCTGGTAAATATGTGGTTCCTGCAGTGAGAGTAGGTGGACCGTACAAAGTAATAGTATCATTTGTTGGTTTTAATCAAAACGAACAATCAGATGTTAATACTTCTCTTGGTGTTACAACAAACGTAGATGTTGTGTTAGTTGAGTCGAGCACATCATTAAAAGAAGTTGTGGTAACAGGTGGAGGTAGAAATAGTACTTTCTCAAAAGAAAGAACTGGAGCATCACAACAATTCAGTAGACGAGAATTACAGGCAATTCCAATTACAGGTGCAAGAACTATCGATGGTATCACAAAATACAACCCATTCGGTAATGGTTCTTCATTTGGAGCTCAAGATTCTCGTTTGAATAATTTTACAATCGACGGTTCTCAATTTAACAACAACTTCGGTTTAGGTTCATCAGCACAAGCAGGTGGTAGAACAGGGGCTTCCGCCATATCGTTAGACGCGATTGAGCAATTGCAAGTGAACGTAGCACCATTCGATATTCGTCAAAGTGGATTTGTTGGTGCAGGTATTAATGCTGTAACAAGAAGTGGTTCAAACGAAATCGAAGGTTCGGTATACCAAACACAAAGAGATAATAGTTCTCGTTATGTTGGTGACAATGCAAGAGGTACAACGGTAACCGCATCTAAATTTGATGAGAAGGTACAAGGGTTCCGATTAGGAGCACCAATCATTAAGAACAAATTGTTCATCTTTGGTAACTATGAATCAATTGATAGAACCGAACCAGGTACAACTTGGATTTCAACAGGTTCTCCTTTAACAGGTTCACAAGTTAGTAGACCAACTTTCCAACAATTGACTGACCTTTCTAAATTTATGAAAGACAAGTTTAATTATGAAACGGGTCCGTTCGAAGGATATTCTAACACTAACACTTCCAATAAATTCTTGGTACGTTTAGATTGGAATATTAATGATAAAAATAAATTAACAACTCGTTATGTGTTCCATAATTCAGAAGCACAAATTGGAATTTCAAATTCACAATCTGCGGGTTTCGGTAATAGAACTCAAAACATCAATGCAATGTCTTTCCAAAATAGTGGATATACTATTCAGGATAACACACGTTCATTGGTAATGGAATTAAACTCAAAGTTCTCAAACACTTTACATAACAACTTAATTGTTTCATATGATAAACAAATTGAGAATAGAGGTTACATGTCTCAAATGTTTCCAACGATTGATATTAAAGAGGGTTCAACAACATTAACATCTGTTGGTTTTGACCCTTTCACTCCTGGTAACAAATTAGATTATAATACATTTAACATTACAAACAACTTAACAAAGTACATGGATAAACATACTTTAGTGGGTGGTTTTAACTTTCAAATGTATCAATCAAATAATTTATTCTTTCCAGCTTCTAATGGTGTTTACATCTTTAATAGTTTGGCAGATTTCTACACCGCGGCTAATCAATCATTGGCAAATGGTGGTAAACCATCAGCATTCGCACCAGCTCGTTTCCAATTCCGTTATTCGGCATTACCCGGAGCGATCGAACCAATGCAAACTCTTAAATCTAATAGATTAGATTTGTATTTACAAGATGAATATAATGCAACTAAAGATTTAGTTTTAACATTTGGTGTTAGAGCGAACATTATTGGATTTGATAATACTGCTTTGGAGAACCCAACAATTACCGCAATGACATTTGCAAATGGTGAGAAGTTTAATACGGGTACAATGCCAAAAACACAAGTTCTATTAGAACCTCGTTTAGGATTCAACTGGGATGTTAAGGGTGAGAAGAAAACACAAGTACGTGGCGGAACAGGTGTATTCACAGGTCGTCCTCCATATGTGTTCTTATCTAACCAAATTGGTAACAATGGTGTGTTAACAGGATTTATCGATGTTAGTGGAGCCGCAGCTGCACAATACGGATTCACTGCGGACCCTAACAAATACTTTATCCCATCAACCCCAACTTTACCATCAACATTTGACTTGGCGTTAACTGACCCTAATTATAAATTTCCACAAGTATGGAAAACAAATTTAGCGGTTGACCAAAAATTACCATTCCTTGGTTTAGTCGGTAGTGTTGAATATTTGTATAATAAAACAATCAATGCTGTTCATTATTATGAGGCTAACTTACAAAATCCGGTGGGTACATTGGGTGGTGTTGATAATAGACCTCGTTTTGGTGGTACTGATGCAACAGTTAGAGTAAATAATAGTGTTTCAAGAGCGGCTGTCCTTACAACTAAAGACGGTGCATATCACGAATCATTAACATTGAAATTAGAAAAACCAGTTCAAAAAGGATTTTGGGGTTCAATTGCTTGGACAACAGCAAACTCAAAAGACTATATGAGTGCGGGTTCAATCGCAAGTGGTTCTTGGCAATCAGCATTATCAGTTAATGGTAATAACGATTTAGGATTATCATTCGCAGATGCGTTTGTTAAAAATAGATTTGTTGGTTTATTAGGTTACAGAATTGATTATGGTAAAGGTTTAGGTGGGGCAACTACATTTACTTTAGGTTATGTGGGACAACAATCTAATCCATTCTCATACATCGCAGCAGGTGACTTAAACGGTGATAGAGTAAACAACAACGATTTAATCTTCGTACCTAACAAGGGTTCAGATATCAAATTCGCAAGTTTAACCGCAGGTGGTAAAACATTTACTGAAGCAGAACAACAAGCCGCATTCGATGCATTTATTGGACAAGATGAATACTTGTCAACTCGTAGAGGTCAATATGCTGAAAGAAATGGTGGATTATTACCATATCTACATAGACTTGATTTCTCAGTTGCACAAGATGTGTTTGTTAAAATTGGAGGTAAAAGAAATTCGTTCCAAATTAGAATGGATATTCTTAACTTTACAAATATGTTGAATAATGATTGGGGAGTTTCTCAAAGAGCAACAGCACCTCAATTGTTAAACTTTGTAAGTAGAGATGCTGTTACAAATGTACCAACATATAGATTAGCAACTCAAAGATTGACAGATGGTTCTACTATTTTAGCTAGAGATTCTTATCAATACAATTCATCAGTATTTGATGTATGGAGTGCTCAATTAGGTATCCGATATATCTTCGGTAGATAATTTAAATTATAAAAAAGAATGGGGAGATGTTTTTACATTCTCCCCTTTTTTATGTATATTATGTGAGATATGAGCAAGATAATTAATTTTTTCGGTGGTCCGGGTATCGGTAAATCCACACAAGCATCTGGTTTATTTACCGAGATGAAAAAACGCCACATGAGTGTTGAATATACATATGAGTTCCCAAAAGAGGTGGCTTGGGAAGGTAATATATCCCAATTAAGGGATCAGTTCTTTATAACCGCAAATCAACATAGAAACATTAGTCGTCTTTATGGTAAGGTTGATTATATAATTGTCGATTCACCGATTATTCTTGGTTGCTTTTATGAACAAAGATATGGTGATGGTTATCCAGCATCATTTTATGGAATGACAGGTTTAGGTAACTTTATATGGAAGTTGTTTAAACAATATGAAAATATAAACATAATCTTAAAGAGAAATAATGAAACATATGACCCTAACGGTAGGATACAAGATTTACGAGAGGCTGAAGAAATTGATAAAGATATTAAACTCACATTGGACATTAATAATATACCTTATAGTGAATTTTCTGTTCATAATGACACTCCTTTGGAGATTTACAACTATTTAATAGAAAACAATTTATGAAAAAAGGTTTACTATTAATCGTCTTTATTTTATTCGGTGCAGTATTATTCGCACAAGATACCATAAGAGTTAAAAATCAAGTATTTGAGGTACTTTACTCTCAAAAATTAGAATCACCTCTTTGGTTAAAATATCGTTCAATTAATAGACCGACAAATGTCAATAGAGGGTCTATGGATTTTTACACCGAAAAGAATATTAAAACTTCGGACGCCGAGGACTATAGAGCGAACATATATGATAAGGGTCATTTAGCACCCGCAGCTTCTTTTTCTGATAATATGGAAAACTTGAAACAAACATTTTCATATTTGAACTGTATGATGCAAGACCAATATCAAAATAGAGGTGAGTGGAGATTGTTGGAAGAACAAGAAAGAAAATGGGATGATGTTGAACCGTTAACAATAATCATTAAAGTATTTTTTGACGATACACCCAAAAGAGTACCAACAAATGCGGCAATTCCATCACACATGCAAAAACACATATATTTTGAAAAACAAAAAAAGTGGAAATGCTTTGTTTTCTTAAATCAAAAGCCTAAATTTAAATGGGATGAACTTGAAATGGTATGTCCACCAAGTGATCACAAGTAAATTATGTTAAACAAAGAATTAGTAAACTATCAAGATAAACTATATTGGGTTTATAGAAGAATTAAACATTCACAAGTAAAGGAAGGTTCTGTTAATGATTTAAAGGAATTTTGGTACTGTGATATGGTAGTTAGAAATAGAAATCAACAAGACGATACCCTTTTATTTTTAAGAGAGATTGAAGAAGCTAAAATAGTTTCTTAATTTCCTTTAAACAAATATTAGAGTACTTTTCTTCGTTTCTCTTAGCTTGTCTTTCTAAAGGGTTTTGAGAATAATATCTGGACAATTCGTATTCTCTATATTTTCTACGGACCTGCAAGTAATGCGTATATTCGTGAATTACTGTCGATATAATATCGTGTATTGTGTTATTATTTGGTAGATATATTATAATTTCATTTCTATAAAAACAATAGTTACCGAAAACATCAAAATTATCCATCTTACGTTTTCTTTCACTAAATCTAAACAATAACTTACGTCTTTTTCTATCACATAGACCAAAATACTTTATACACCACTTCAATGCATATGTGGCATAACGTTTTTTGGTTTCTATGTCAATAGTTCTACCCATTGTTAGTTTTATCTGTTTTTATAGTTCTCGTGGTCTTTTTAGGTGGTTTAACGAAATCGTTAATCGCGTCGAAGTTGTTTGAAATGTCTTTTAAAACCGCAGCAAATTCGTAATTTTCATTTTCCTCATGTTTTTTCAATAAAACGATAAGAAAACTTTTTAACTCCATGTCGGTTAATTGGGCTCTGGATTTAACCGAACTCTTCATTAACTTAAAAACCATATAAAGTACTGACATTTTTTTCTCTTGTGGTAACGAGAAGTAATTCTCAATGGTAACATTAGATAAAATGTTAATACTCACGGTTTCCAAGAATTGGATAAAAGATGGATGATTTACGTTTACTTTCATTATTATTTCGTTTTTAAATAAATAGTGGGTGGATTGTTATAATAAATAAAAAAAGGGATAAAATTTTAGTTTTACCCCTTATTTGAAATAGTCTAAAATTCTATTTTGCCCATTTTCCTCTGATTACAATTTGAGCGATAATGTTATATACAGATAAATCTTGATATGTATCTTCGATAGCCTCACCTACCGTATCGGGTTTACCTAATAACACCAATTGCTTCAATCTCTGAATCTTATCGTTCATTCTGAACCAAAGACCTGTCTGAGACAATTTAACCTCTTCAGGGGTCTCTAAACGGGTTCCTACGGAGATATTATCGGGTCCGTAGTTTAATTGCTTTCTACAAAAGATTTCATACTGTTCCTTTAGGATTTTTTTGAATTCTGCTGTGGTTTCTGGGTACTTTTCCTCACATAATTTGATGGGGGATAGTTGTGGAGTGGTATCTTCTGACATATTTTTGTGTTTTTTATTAATATAACGAATTTTATTTGTAATACAAAATATTTATATAAAAAACACATATCATGGCATCAGACGCATATAAAGAAATGCAAGCATCGAAAGATACACCAGGTTCAAGTCAACCAAAACACAAACAACTGATAAAAATGTTAACATTTAGGGTTGTTCCAGCATATTATAAGGAAATTGAGAAGGTTGCTAACAACCAAGAGGTAACAGTATCTAAATTAATTAGAAATTACATTAAAGAAGGTATGAAGAGGGACGGTGAATTAACAGATAGAGAAGAAAAAACCTTTGGTTTAGAATAATTTATGGAAAAAAACATTATATCCGAAAATTTGATTAAAGAGGCCGTTGATAAGGTCTTATTTGAACAAATGTCAAAAGTATCAAGACAGGATTTTAGTAGAGTACAGTTTAAAATAGAGGAATTACAAAATTCTTTAGGTGAAACGGTAAAAGAACTGAGGAAATTAGAAGATTCTATACCATCAGGACTAAAAAGCACGTCAAACGCTAGAATTTCAGGTATAACCGTGAGTTTAAATAACGCCCAAAAACTATTAATTCAACTTAAAGATAAAGTTAGACAATATAAGAAGTCTATTTACACACAATCTTTAGACGAGAAGAAAAAATAATTCTATTTTAACTTTTCATCACTTTTTAGGACTTTTTTACCCTTTTCAGTTAAGAAAAACATCTCTTCGGTGTCGTCATCTTCGTAAGAATTTACCAATCCTTTTGTTTTAAGTTCATTTAGGATTGTACCTGCAACAATTTCACGTAAAAGAGCTTCAAACTCATCTTCATCAAATATTTCATCTTCAGTAAGGTCAGTATCTCCATTTATGAACTTCTCGGTTAATTTGTTAGATATATGATTTTTAGCGAAATCGGTAACCTCAATTTCATAATCCAAAAAGAACCCAGTTTCCACTAAAGTTTCAATTATCTCTTTCGTTCTTTCAATAACAATTGGTTGGTATATTTTTGACATGATAAAAAATTTGATTTTTATTAAAATATAGGTAAAAAACACCAATAAAAAAAATTATTTGGTTGAAAGTGTCCACATTTTTTTATATATTATTGTATAATTAAAATATAATGGGTAACAACAAAATTTTCATTCAAATTGCATCATATCGAGATCCGCAATTAATACCAACAATAAAAGACTGTATTAAAAACGCAAAAAAACCTGAAAATTTGGTTTTTTCAATTGCTTGGCAAAGGTCAAAAGAAGATGTGTGGGATAACTTAGATGAATTTTTAAATGACGAAAGATTTAAAATAATCGATATTAACTACGAAGACTCTAAAGGTGCTTGTTGGGCCAGAAATCAGTTACAACAACAATATAATGGTGAGGAGTATACAATTCAATTAGATTCACATCATAGATTTGCGGAGAATTGGGATGATGATTGTATAAAAATGATTAAACAATTACAAAAGAAGGGACATAAGAAACCTTTATTAACTGGTTACGTTTCATCATTTGATCCTGATAATGATCCAGCAGGTAGAATTCAAGCACCGTGGAAAATGAACTTTGACAGATTTATTCCTGAAGGTGCAGTGTTTTTCTTACCAGCAACAATAGATGATTATCAAGAAAGAACTGAACCAGTTCCCGCTAGATTTTATTCTGCACATTTTTGTTTTACTTTAGGTTCATTTGTTAAAGAGGTTCCACATGATCCTGAATATTATTTTCACGGAGAAGAAATTTCTATTGCAGTAAGATCATATACTTGGGGTTATGATTTATTTCACCCACATAAAACAGTTGTTTGGCACGAATATACTCGTAAAGGTAGGACTAAACAATGGGATGATGATAAACAATGGGTTAGTAAAAATGTACATTGTCATAAAAGAAATAGAAAACTATTTGAAATGGATGGTGAGGTAAAAGATGTTGATTTTGGAATTTACGACTTCGGTAAAGAAAGAACTTTGGAGGATTATGAAAGATATGCCGGTATTTCATTTAAAAAGAGAGCGGTACAAAAATATACAGTTGATAATAATTTAGCACCTAACCCTCCTTTATATGGTGATGAATTTAATAATTCATTCTTATCAATTTTTAAACACTGTATAGATGTTACATTTGATAGAGTACCTGAAAATGATTATGATTTTTGGGTGGTTGCTTTTCATGATGAAAAAGACGAAACTCTTTTTAGAAAAGATGCAGATAGGGATGAAATAAAAAGATTAAAAAATGATCCTGACGGATACTGTAAAATTTGGAGGGAATTTACGGTGGAAAGTAAACCAAAATATTGGGTTGTTTGGCCACATAGCGAATCTAAAGGTTGGATGGAAAGAATAAAAGGAGATTTATAAAAAGTAATATGAAAATATGTTTTGCAACCGAGGTAACATATGAAAATTATGTTAATAGAATTAAGAAAAGTTCGTTAAGTTGGTTTTTAGAAAGGGAATTAGATAAAAGAGGAATTTCATATTATATATCAACAAATTTACCAAATAATTTTAATGAATATAGTGACAATGATTCTATAAAGGTTTTTGATATTGAGGACCTAAGAAAAAATCATCCTACTTCGAAACAATATGAATTATTTCCTGAAGACCCGAGGGGGTTATATCCTTCTAGATATCCTTGGAATATGAGGAGATTCATTATTGAGAAGGCAGCACAAGATGGATATGATTATGTGATTTACATTGATGCTGATAATATGGTTATTTCACATTTAACAACTGATGATATCATCAACACATTAGTTGCAACTTACGAACCGAATGTTGTGTCAACTAACTCCGCAGTTTTTAGATACGAGGGTAGAAAACCAGATGATGTATTCCAATACCATGACAAATATATTGAACATTTTAATTTAAACTTTAAAGACGAACAATACGACACTATAGATGGTCCCGTACAAGTTTTTATGGGAAACACAAATGAAGATATATTAAGATTTACATCTAACTGGCATAAATTTACTGATTTTGGTTACGCACAAGAATTTGGGTTTGGTTATGGTAATAATAAACACGGTAATTTATCATTTGTAATTCCAGTTTCAAATTTTAAATTAGAATGGAAGGGGTTTCCATTTAGTCCTCATCATAGACCTGAAGATAGGTATTAATAATTATAAAAGATTTAAATCACATATGTTTAGTATTGATGGTGTTGTATTAGCAAATAAAGGGTTTTATGTAAATTTGGATTCGTCTGTAAATCGCAAGAATCATATTGAAAATCTAATTTTAAAACATAATATTGTTGGTTTAGAAAGATTTAGTGCGTTGAGAGATGAGTTAGTACAATCGTCATGTACCAAAAGTCATTTAGGAATTTTTAAACAGGCTTTAGATGAGGATTTAGAAATTATATTTGTTGGTGAGGATGATTTTGACATAAAAGAATATTGCTACGCACCATATAGTGATATTCCCGTTAGTTTTAATGAGTCTATAATGAAAATTTCAGAGGACTTAAAAAATGTAGAATGGGACGTATTATTGTTTGGGTGTAATCCAAAATCTCATTTAATTCCTGTTACGGAAAATTTAGCAAAAAACTATTTTAGTACTGGTGCATGGGCATATCTAATAAAAAAGAGAGCTTATAATTATATTTTAGAAAATTCAAATTACTATAGAGATTATATTGCAATAGATGATTATCTTCCACTTTTAAGTAAAAAGGGGTTTGTTACTTTAACAACAATACCATTAACAATTAACCACGCAATTGGATTTGAATCCACTTTACAACCTAGAGGTCCTGTTAATTACGATGCATGGATACAAGGTAGTTATGGTAAATTTTTATACGGGAATTATAAAGAAAAAAGTTTTAATAGTATGTCATTAGAAAAACAAACAACGGTAGTAATAACGGGTCATTATGTTGAGAATTATTTTTTTTATTTAAGTTATCTTTTACATAGTTTACCTGACGAATTATTAAAATGTAGATTTATTGTTCATTATGATGAAGGACATGGTCACGATAGTTCGACTCAAAAAGTTAAATTAAATGCATTTTTTAGAGACTATGATAAAAACATCAATGTAACTTTAAGTTATGGGTACGGTGGATTAATATCAAGTTTAGAATCGGTAATGGAACAAGTAACAACTCCATATTTTATATTTTTAGAACATGATTGGGTATTTTTGAAAAAAGACAATATTGATTTTCTAAATTTAATGAAGGCATTTAATAATCATGATTTTATAAATGCCGTTTGGTTTTCAAAAGATGACAATACAATGAGAGGTTTTGATATTGCTAGAGATATCGATGATGTAACAACTCCTTTTGGTAAGGAGGATAGAGTAAGTGAGGTTAATTTAGTAACAACTTGTAGATGGTCAAATAATCCTGTTATGTTCAGATTGAGTAAATTAAAAGAATGGTATTATAACATAATTAAAAATGAATACGTTGGTGTCGTTCATCAGGCTCAACAAAATATTGAAGAAACAATGATACCTCATTATAGGGATATAATTAGTAAAAATAAATGGTTAGATATTAGAGATAATTGGGGAACCTTTTTATATGGTGCATTAAATGAAGGTCCGTATGTTGGTCACACTGACGCATCAAAAAGATACCAAGGTATTGCAAAATCAGGTCCAGAATATAATGGTGAGGAATATATAAAAAATAACCCATTATAGAATGAAGATTAATCTTTTTACCGGATGGTATTATGTACCTAAAAATCCTATAAGGGAGGACGAGTTTAATTTTTGTTATGAAAAAAATAAAAAACTAAACTTTGGTGAGTATTATATTGATAGAACTCAAAGACCGACTTATAATTCATTTTTAAACGAAATGAAAAAATATCCAAATGATATTAACATAATAGCAAATCCTGATAATTTTTTTGACGAGAAATTTTTAAATGATGTATATGAACTATACTCCAAATATGAAAACAAAGAAAAATTGTGTTTAGGGTTAACAAGATGGAACTATATCAATGAGGGAGATGTAAGATATTTTAATGCCAAGGACTCACAAGATATTTTTATATTTTACGGTTCAGTAGATTTAAACGTTGGCGAACAAATACCTTTAGGTAGACCCGGATGTGATAATAGATTGGCGGCAATATTAATAAATGATTTAAAAATGGATGTCTTTAACCCAAGTTTAGATTTAAAATATTATCATTATCACCCATCTGACGATTCAACAAGAACCTATTTAAATGAAAAATTAGAAAGGACTGAATTTGTTATGGGACCTCATGAATTTATATATTCATGTAGATTAAATGATGTTAAAAAATAAAATTATGGAAATTGTTAATAAGATATTGTCATTTGACAATAAAAAAATAGATGGTAGTATAATAAATGATGAACAAATAAAAAATTTAGTTTTTTATTTGTTAGACTCAATTGATAATAATGTCGACGGAGATGTTGTTGAATTTGGATGTTATGTTGGTGAGTCCAGCAAATATCTAATGAAAACTTTACTAGAAACAAATTCAAGTAAAAAACTTTTTGTTTATGATTCTTTTGAGGGTCTTCCTCCATTATCTAAATGGGAGGAAAATACAGGATGGAGAGCAGGGACGTTAAAAAGTACCGAAGAAATACTAATATCAAATTTTGAACAAAACAATTTACCAACACCAATCATCCATAAGGATTGGTTTAAGGATGTCCCTGAAGATAAAATACCTGAGAAAATATCCTTTGCATTTTTAGACGGGGATTTTTACGATTCAATTTATGATAGTTTAAATAAAGTTTTTGATAAAGTTACTGATGGAGGTTACATATGTTTTCACGATTATCAAAGAAATGATTTACCGGGTGTTCGTGCGGCAATAGAGGATGTTTTTAAAGAAAAAGGTGTTGATTATACCGTAGAGGAAGTTTGTGGTCAATTAGGAATTTACAGAAAAAATAGTACCATTGAAAATAGAATACCCCAAAGACCAACTAGTGAAGTTAATTATGGTGGGACAACAATCGTTACAGGTATTTGGGACATTAAAAGAGAAGAACTTACCGAAGGGTGGAGTAGAAAATTTGACCATTATTTAAATCATCTTTCTAATTTAATGAAGACAGATGATAACATGATAATTTATATTGAGGAGAAGTATAGGTCATTTGTTGAGGACCATAGACCCAAAGAAAACACATTAATAATTGTTAGGGAGTTGGAATGGTTTAAGAAGAGTGAATTTTTTAACAAAATTCAAAAAATAAGAAATGATTCTAATTGGTCCAACACTTCTGGTTGGTTACCTGAAAGTACGCAAGCAAAATTGGAAATGTATAATCCAATTGTTATGTCGAAGGTATTTCTTTTAAATGACGCATCAATAATGGATCCGTTCAATTCATCACATTTAGTTTGGGTGGATGGTGCAATTACAAATACTGTACATGAAGGATATTTTTGGAAAGATGGGGTAATTAAAAACGTTTCTAAATTTTTTAATAAATTCTCATTTGTTTGTTTTCCTTATGACGGAAAAGTTGAAATACATGGATTTAAGTATAATGAAATGTGTATCTATTCTGAGGATGAGGTAAACAAAGTTGCAAGAGGAGGTATATTCGGGGGTCCAAAACATTTAATAAGTAAAATCAACGAAATATATTATTCATTATTAAACGATACCCTATCTAACGGTTTAATGGGTACGGAAGAGAGTATATTTACAATCATCACATACAAATATCCTGAACTAGTTCAGTATTTTGAAATTGAACAGAATGGATTGTTGGGTTTGTTTTTTGAAAATTTAAAAAATGGTAATTTAATTCCGAGACAAGAAAAAAGTGAAACGATAAAAATAAATCCTCATAGTAAAGAAAATATTGCACTTTACGTAATGACGTATAATTCACCAAGTCAGTTTGAAAAATTATGTATGTCGTTTGAAATGTATGATAGAAATTTTTTAGATAGACCTAAGAAATTTTTATTAAATAATTCAATAGATTCGGATACAGATTTAACATATTCAAATCTTTGTGAAAAATATGGATTTACTGAAATTAAAAAAGGTAATTTAGGTATTTGTGGTGGTAGACAATTCATATCAGAACATGCTGATGAGAATAATTTTGATTACCATATGTTTTTTGAGGATGATATGTTTTTTTATTTAGGTGATGATGAGTTTTGTAGAAATGGATTTAGAAGAAAAATAAAGGACTTCTATAATGTCATGTTAGATATCATATGGAACGAAAACTTTGATTTTTTAAAATGGAATTTTAGTGAGTTCTTTGGTGATAATACAAGACAGTGGTCTTGGCATAATGTACCTGGCGATACAAGAGCTCGGTTATTCCCTGAAAAACCTGTTAAAATAAATAATGACCACAACTACGCTCCCTATTTAAATTTTAAAAACATTAAGTCATATAAATCGGTACCGTACGCATCGGGAGAGATATATTATTGTAATTGGCCACAAATAGTCTCAAAAGAAGGAAATAGAAAAATGTTTATAGATACAAAGTTTGCCAATCCATTTGAGCAAACGTGGATGTCTTTTATATATCAAGAAACATTAGAAGGTAAGATTAAACCGGGAATATTATTAGCAACACCAACGGAACACGATAGGTTCGAATTTTATCCAAGAGAGGACAGGAGAGAAAATTAAAAAAACCTCTTATTTGGAGGTTTTCTTCTTTTCTTCAGGTTTTTGTAAACCTTTCTTTATCTCACCTTTTTTTTCACCGTCTTTCTTCATTGCGGTTTTGTGTTGTTCAGAGATTTTCTTTTTCTCCTCTTCAGACATTCCAAATACTCCCATATTATATTGTATTATTTTTTATTATTTCGGTTGAATCGTCTTTTTTATTTTTAAGTTTTTCACATTTTTCATATTCTTCTCTTTCCTCAAAAACTATTATTAACGAATCTATTATTTCTATGTACAACTCCAAATCATTATCATATGATAATATCGTACATGTATTATTATAATCATTTAATATGTCATTGTCAAGGGAAGTGATGAAATCATAAATCATAGTCAATTCCTCCTCATCATAATTCCCAACATTTAAAACTCTTGTTGCCTGTAATAAAAAATTAAAATTCATACTATAAATACATTCTACTGTTTATCTCTTATTAATTTATCTAAGATTCTGAAACATTCTAAAAATCCATCATATTCTACCTCACTTCTAGTTGTTTTAGAATCTTGTGTTGGACCAAAAACTATACCATTGGCCAACGATATTGAAAATACCCATTGATGTGGGTTATACATTTCAATAGTCAAATATACACCTTCTTTATCAAAAAAATAATAAAGTTTTTTTGTGTCATAAAACTCTAAAGTTGATAAACTTAGAACCCCGACATTAGGAAACATTACATTTGTAAATTTCTTAAATGAGGAAGGATACAAATATTCAATACTATACCAATCTATCATATTATTAATTATAATGCATTTATGGTACTTTGTATATTGTATTTTTTGTTTTTTCAATAAAATCAATATAATTATGATTGTTTACAATGATTATACATGAATTCTATTACAACGATGACAACAGGACGTTGTACGTTGAATTTTCAACCGATGATGACAGCGATAATTTTTATCGAGTTCTAAATCTTGGATTTGAGGATGTTGAATATTATTCCCCCGAAATAATAGTTGAGGAGGATATGGAAGGTATTGATGAAGATTTTGTGAAAGAATTAATCGTTCAATACGGTAAAGAGAATGATTTACCAGAAGAAAAAACTTTGTGATATTTATAAGATATGGGATTTTTAAACGATGATAAGAAGGAAAAGTTAACTGCGTTCGTAAAGTTCGTAAAAGACCAATTGGAACTTAAAACAGTTCCCACTATCTCGATTAAGGGTAATAGAGACGGTTTGAAAACGACCGCGAATTATGATTACACTAAAGAAAATAAGATAATCAAAGTTTATGGTAAAAACAGAGCTTTGGTTGACATTATGAGAAGTGTTGCCCATGAAATGGTCCACCACAAACAATTTGAAGATGGTCGTTTAGAACAAAGACCACCCGATATTGGGGGTGAGATTGAGGATGAGGCAAATGCAAAGGCGGGACAATACATTAAATTGTACGCAAAAGAAGACCCGACCATCTACGAGGATTAATTTATTTTTTATGTAATGTTATCTCTAAGTGAGATTCTATTGCTTTATCATATACATTGTTACCTAATTTAATACTGGTAAAAAATGATTGACTTGTTAATAACAATTCATTTGATGGCATGGCCCCATATGTATCTATTGAGAAGGTGTACCTTGTCTTGTTCCCAAAATAACCCCATTCCATGATTGTATTTTTAGTACAATATGTACAAGGAAATCCAACAAATATATAGTCATCTTTAACCACATTTTGGTTGTTTTCATATATCCTAAGTTGGTTATACTCAAAAGACCATGTTGTTTTATTTACACTAAATCTTCTATCTATTGATGAATTTTTAAAATCTTGACTTAAAAGTAATGTACTATCATTAAGAATTTGTTTTACATAAAAATCACTAACCGAAGCCTCGTTTTCCGATACCACAGTTACGTGACTATTGAAATTTACCTTATCTATAACGACTTTAACTTTAACAACGTCCCATCTACCATTAAGATTTAACATTGGGTTACTCGGTAATTCATACTTTTCACACCCAAATAGGGTAAAAACAACTAAAATCGATATTAATTTCCTCATGTCTTTATATTTTAAGCAAAAATAGGTATTTTTTGGTATATCACAATCAATTTCAAAGATTTTTTTAGGTATTTATATATTATGAGAATGGTCATTAACGAAAAACAACTAAAATTGATACTATCAACTGAAAATCAAGATATTGAAGAACAGGGGGAAGTTGCGACTGAACCATCCGCAGGCACATCAAGTACTCAAGCTGGAGGTCAAGGGTACCCTGAGGTTGGGAAATGGGAAAGTGGTATAGAGAGAGGTCCTGCCAATCAAATTGGGGTTACAAAATGGGCGGATATCGTTGGTGCAAATTTAAAAAGAGGTAAGTCCAATCCACTAAAATAAGAAATTACAGATATTTATATAGAAATCAAAAAATAATGGTTTATCAAACAAGAAATATAGTTACAGAATCCGAAAGAAATAGAATTAGTTCAATACACGGATTTGTACCAAAAAAACGTGATTATATATTTGAAGCATGTATCACGGTTGATGGAAGATACTTTGTTATACAAGACGAAGTGTTTGATATACAAGAACAAAAAACAATAGGAAACGTTTGGGGTTCATTGGATGTTTTTAAAACAATTTTTGAGAGTGTTAAATTAGAAGATGAGGGTTATTCACAAATTAGAGAAAACGTCCTTTCTTTACCAATATTAGAATCACAACAAAACCTTTATGGTTTAAGGGACATATTACTTGAATTTAATTTTTTACAAGATACGTGGTTAGGTAGACAATTTAAAAGTGCTGGAGATAGTGTTGCCGATTTTGCAAAAACATCATATGAAGGTGTAAAGAAATTTGGACTTGCAGTATCTCAAGGGGATTGGATGGGTATTTTAAAATTATTAGGTCAAGGTGTTAAATACGTTTTAAGAAAATTAAAAGATGCCTTATATAGTAATCTAGGTATGATTGTAGATGCGGTTTTAATTGCAACAGGTGTTGGTGCAGGAGCGACAAAAATTGCTTGGGGATTGGTTGTAGCTTTAGACCTTTATCAATTAATAAGTGATGATTGGCCAGAAGAAGAAAAAAATGATCCGTTTTGGTTAAAATGTTTATTCTTAGGTTTTGATATATTAGGATTTACAACTGCAGCCGCGGCTGCTAAAGCGGCTAAAGCGGGAATTATGCCAATTAAAACACTTGTAAGTAATCCAGCAAAAATTGCACAATATTTTGAAAAGAACCCAAAGGTTAAAGGAATGATAACCTCAATGGTTGACGGAATAAAACAAGTGCCAGCCTTATTACAATCGGTAATGAAGACACTTTCGGCTAAATTTCCTAAAGGTGCAAGTTTTATTAACGGTGTTTTAGGTGGATTAAAAACAATATCAACAAGATTCACCGAAAGTTTACAGAGATTGTTAGGACAAAAAGCGGGTACAGGAGCATCTGCTGGTGCGAAGACCACTGGTATACTTTACGGTTTTGAGAAAGCAATCGGTGGACACGAAACTAAAGGTGCGACTATGGCTACTAATAGTGCTGCTAATGGTATGGACCCTATGGTATCGAACCAATATGCTGAATTAGTTAGAACTAAATATAATGGTAAAGATCCATGGGATTAAATTTAAAATTTAAAATTTATATATGAAAGATAATACAAACCCAATTGACAGAATTAAATTAATGATGTCATATGATAATGAAAAAACTTTAAATGAAAATTTAAATGTTTTAAACTTAATAAGTGAAGATGAGTCAACTGAGGTTGGGGAACAATTCAGGAAAGAAGTTGCAAGTAGATTTAAAAATACCGCTACAGGTGCTAAGGAAACCGCTATAATTTCTGCAATGGGTAAAGAATTTAAATTGGCAGATAATGTTATTGCAACAGCATTAACAAAAGACCTTACTCAATTAACTAAAGAACTTGAAGATGCGATAAAGTTGGATTTGAAAAATGGAGTAAGAGTATCAACAACAAATACATTGGGGCCAGCAGCGAAAGAAGCCTCTAAATTAAAGGCAATGAAAGAAATGTCATTAAAAAGTAGTGAATTAAAGGCATCAGGAAAAAATATAACAACTAAAGAAATTGATGATATAGTTTTAAGAGCACAAACGGAATCTAAAGAGATGGCTAGAAAATTAGAAACTGGTGTTGTTAGTAAAGAAGGAAAAAAAGCTGCCAATCAAACAAAGAAAATTGCGGATTTAGAAGCAAAGATTAAACAATTAGAAACAGTTAAAACACCTCAACAAGCGGAAGCAGCAATTAAAAATGAGGTTAACATTACTATGACTCAGGGAGGTGCCGCAGGAACACACGCTGAAATGCAAGCAATTAAAGAAATGGCACCGGAAGCTAAAGTGGTTGCTCAAGAATCCAAAGCAATAGTTGAAACAATGAAACCATCTAAATGGGAAAAATTCAAAAAAATTGCAGGTAGATTAAGTCCAAAATATTGGATTATGTTAGGTTTAGCTGGTGTAGGTGGTTGGTATCTTTGGAAATTTTTTAAAGGTGGAACAACAAAACCAGGAGATCAATTATTTGGTAAATGTTTAGATGATGTTATAGACGATAACGGAACAACGATTGTAAATACATCGGGTGGAGATCCAGTGGTACAGGTTAAAAATACAGGTAATACGGAATATGATCAAAAGGGTGGATTATGGTTTTACAACAATGGTAGAGTGTGGATGGTTGATGGGACTAAAAAAGGTAGATGGTCATGTAAAGGTAAAGAAACAGTAATTGCAGAACAAGGAGACGGTAATCCAAATACAGGTATTGGTAACATTAATATTACTTGGGATGGTGAATCGAGTCCGGTAACAACAGAACCGATAAAAACGGAACCAGTAAAAACGGATAATCCAAAATATCACGATTGTGCTTCAAAAGATTTTCCGTTTGAATTTGGATGTATTTCACCAAAAATTGCGGAAATACAAAAATGTTTAGGTATAACACCACAAAAAGGTTATTTTGGACCTAAGACTAAAAAAGGTTTAGAAGATTTACAATATAATTTATCAGGTGGTATTACTAAAGAAACATATGATAAGATTATATCAGCTTGTAACCCAACAACTGGTTCTACAACTGGTACAACTACAGGGTCTACAACAGGTTCTACCACTTCAGTAACGGGTACAACTACAGGTTCTACAACTGGTAATACAACAACCGCACCAATAACACCTCCAGCAGTACCTGCTGAACCTGTATACGATAGAAACAGATTACAAGAATTATTGGCTAGTAAAAATTTAGTTAAAAAACGTAATGGTGTTATTGTTAAATGGAAAGGTCCTGAATTAGAAGGTAACGACTATTACATCTTAGATAAATATTTGAAAGACCAAGGTTATATTCAAAAGAAACAAAGAGAAACTGGTGATAGAGACGATGAAGATGTAACAATGAAATATAAGTGGAAATTACAAGGAGAAGAATAGTATGAAAGATATTAAAAAAATAGTAAGTGAAAACCTCTCAAAGAAGCATTCTATAAACGAATCCTTTGAGAGGATTTTTCTAAATGAAAATGATGAAGATAAATTCGGTTTAACCATACAATATTTGGGTAAATTGATAGATGAGGGATATGACAATGAACAAATAGAAAATGTAGTAAACGAACAATTTGATTGGTTAAAAAAACTATTCACCCCAAATAAACAAAATCCACAAGATGCATCTACAAGAAGTGGTATTTTAGATAAAGTAGGTGGTGGAGCCATTTCACAATTTAAAGAATATGCAATAACGACATTATTAAACCTAATAGGGTTTAAAGGTCCATTAGTGAGTGCAATGGCAACTGCAATGAGTGAAATGACATTAAGTGATTTAATTGCTGTCTTTAGAGATAAACAAAGTTGTTCATATCATGGTAGTACTGTTGCAGATGCATTATCAGAATCATTAGTGGTATATATTATTTCATCAAGTACTGAAGAAGATTCAATGGCGGCAAATTTCTTAAGAAATACAGTATTTGAATACATAAAATCAAGTCAATTTGGTGAAATGTTAGCAAATGCTGTTTGTAATGTTGCATACAAAACAAAATCAAGAATTATTTCAAACATTAATGAATAATAAGATATTTATATGTAGAGTTTAATTGGTTTGGTCGCCATTAAACGATAATACTTATAAAACGAAAAGGAGGTGTTCTAAATCTCGACAAAGGGTCTTCGGACCTTTTGCTCGTTTATATGGGTACCAAATAAAAAACCCATCCGAAGATGGGTTTATGGTGGAGGTGACGGGACTCGAACCCGTGTCTTTCCTGTTCAACAATAAATGACTACACGTTTATTCAATTAGTTCACAACTGACAAATATTTGGTTCCTATTTTGACATCGTTACCAACAACTGTGTCGAGTTCACTTTTGTTACGGTAGTCCTCTGAACGAGACCGTTTGTTTCTTTTTGGGTAGAAACCACACCTTAAGTACTTCTGTTCCTAGGTTATATGTACGTCGACCCGATTGTAGTTTCGCCTTAGGCTACTGCTACGTTAGAAGTTGCAAGAATACCTGCTACTTCCATGTTGTTGTAAACGTTGCCGTCTAAAATTTTCCACCGTAGATTTAAGTCATAGATGAAGTCTGACTACGTGCCACTTACCCCTGATACCTGAAATCAATGCCAGGCACCCCCATATTTTAAAGAACTTATACAAATGTAGATGAAAAAGGGTTAAAAAACAAATTTTAACCCTTAAATTCCTATATGTGTAATTATTTATTTCTTAGCAGATGGTTTTCTTCCTTTACGAGCTTGATTTCCTTTAGTTGCGGTTACAACATCCTTAGATTGTTTAACAACTTTTTTTGCTGCTTCAACAACATCTTTAGATTCCTCAACCACTCTTTTTGCTCTTTCTTTAACTACTTTAGCAACTTCTTTAACTTCTGCTAGTTTTTCTTCAACCGCATCTGGAATGTTATTACCATCTTTGTCTTCGATTTTACCTGATTTCATTAGGAAAAATACTACAGCTCCAGCTACAACCAAAGCCAATAAAATTAAAAGTACTGTCATCATAATTGTTTGTTTTATATATAAATATCCGTTATTGTGCTAAAATCGATTAACCCTTAAAGGGAAGTGTTTCTCATATAATGCTTCAAAAAACAACTTATTTTTCTCCCATTGTTTATTAGTCATACCAATAGATTTGTGTGTTACCATTATTTTAGTGGTAACCCCAACTTTAATTCCATCTAAATGGTTGTCAACACAAAATGGTAAATCATAAAAATGAAACCCTGTAAATTCTTCATTAAACTTATGTTTAATTCTACCTTTATGAACCATAATAAACAATCCATCAACAATTACCACTTCTTTTGGTTTGTCACCAAATGATTGTTTTGAATAGTGATTTACATGTCTTTTACCTTCATGTTCATGACCCACAACACCATACATAGATTCTCTATCTTGCCACCACATTCCACTCATTAAGTTATCAGTACCTGCCAATCCTAAAATTCCATATTCAGGATTTTCTTCAAAAAGTCTAACAACTTTTGGTGTAATGTTGGAAGTTTCTAAAATAAGATCATCATGCATAAACACAACAATATCATGTTCAGAATCTTGTAATCCTGTGTTATATATTTTAGGTAGAGAATCCACACCATCATTCTCATAAATTAATATTTGAGTTTTAGGGTGTGAAAACATTTTCTCAACGTGTTTTAAATAGACATCATCAATTTTACGTGTTGAGATGACGACACTTATTGGTTCATTATATTTCGACATGTGTTGCGATTATTTCACCATAAACTTCTTGAAGGTCTATGATTATTGGTTTATTAATTGGACTATATCCAGGATTACATATTGACGCATTTACAAATAATGTTTTATTACCGATCTCAACACCGTAACCTTCGTGAATATGACCAAATACACTTACTAATGGATTTATTTCTTCTATTCTATTTCGTAACAACTCACAACCAACATTCGTATTTGGTTGTCGCCAATTATTAACTAAATCTCCATATCCATTTGGTGGTCCGTGTGTAATTAACACGTCGGTATCGGTTGGGATGTTATTCCATTTTTCTAACAACTCTTCACCCATTCTCGGTAAATTAAAAGCCCAATCATAAAACCATGGTTGCCAAGGACTACCATAAAATTTAATAGGTCTTGAAAATTCATCACTTTCAATTGTTATAAAACTATCCTCTAAATAAGTTACATCAGATTGAGATAAATTTTCGGGTGACATTAAATTATGTAACCAATCATAATCACCTTTATGGTGAGGTTGATTAACTCTTTCAAAACAATGGTCGTGATTACCTGATATGAATATTTTTTCATCAAATCCTTTAATGTTTTGAAACCAATGAATAAATTCGGTAACATCCCTTTCTCCACCTCGATTAGAAATATCACCCGCATGTATTAGCACATCACCAGATGGTATTTCGTGGGCCATACCACTATGTAAACTATGTGTGTCAGATATACAAACGATTCTCATAATATCAAATATAAGTAAAATTTATTAAAATGCATAAAAAAAGTCAGAATAAATCTGACTAATTTTTTTTGGGCCGAACGGTTTTAAAACGTTCCAATTCCACCACTTTGTTTTACTAAACAAAGAAAAAAAACACTGAGAATACATGTTTTAACAATTGACTTGGGGACATTATTTGATTCTTCCCTTTTCCACTACCTTTTGAGTAGTACCAATCAGCGGCGGTCAATTAGATTAACCAATCCTTAAGTCGTTATATACTCTTTTAATACTCATTACTCATCAAAGATGCCTCCCTGATTCAACCTTGCGGGTTTAGAGAACTTTTTTAAAAATCACATTGGGCTTGAGACCCTTTGTGGCCGTGAACCCCTCACGACTATGTAGCCACCTGTCTACAACGACTGACGAACACTTTTTCTTGTATGATTTTAAGTTGTTAAACCAAAATTAACAAAATTTAGTTTCCGAATTTGGGAAAGTAGTGGTTCGTCGACCAGCCAAGCCACCTTTTGAGCGACTCGATACTAAACTACTCTCTGTAACATCCCTGCTACCATATTTTTGGACCCCTTCAAAACTAAACTCTTGGTAGAGTTTAATAAAGGATGATAACGACACCACTCGTACTTCACCATACCTTTCGGTTTTAAGATTCCCATCATATTGAATCACGCAATTGTAAAGTCGGATAACGATACTTCTCACAATAACTCTATGGATTATTCTTATTGGTGTTCCCACCTCAACCAAACAACTCGGATTGCTTGGTCGTCAAACCACTTTCCCTAAAGTGTTACCCTCAGTACTTAAGGTTTAACGATACTCCACTTGCCTACTCGAGATCCATTACTGAATCCGCAACTCACCCCAACCAAGGGTTTGTCACTTTATCCCACTTTCATGGTTTATTTTAATCGACCATAGGCGGCCAATATTTTTAAATCAAAGAACTATTTCTTGTTTCTTTTACAAAGATAAGAAAACTTTTTTAAAAAACAAAATATTTTTTAATTATTTTCTACTTTATTTTTTTTCAATGTTTTTTTAGAAGATACTTTCTCAGTTGTCTTCTTTGTCTTGTACTCAGGATTTTTATAAAGTTTATATTCGGTCTTTGGTGCAAATGACCAATAACCACCCTTAACTCTTAAATCCGCTTCATTGTCATCTACTCTCAGTACCTCACCAATTTCATGACCCTTACTTGCTTTAATTAATTTAATACATTTCATATTTTCCATGTTTATAATAAAATATAAGAAATAAAAACCATAAAAAAAAATTAAAGTACATTTCTTTTAAATTCCTTATTAACTAAATTTGGTTCATCGTCATAACCAAAGAAGATACATTCTTTTTTAAACATTTCACATACGGTCAAATACTCATTAAGTGTAATTTCATCATAATAGTAATTCGGATTTTTTGAATGGTGATATCCTGACAAAGAATCCTTAAAATAGGTATAGAAAACCATAAATGAATTATTCATACCGTTTGGAAAATCTTTTAAAAAATAAAATGGTTTTATATAGGGTTTATTTAATATGCCAAAATTTTTTAAATTACTTTCACTTAATAAATTGTTATTAATTTTTACAATATCATTAATATCCTCTATTCTAAAAAATCTATAATTATAATTTTCAAAACGTTTATCATATTCTTTTCTAAAATTAAAATTTAAATTTGATATAATTTCATTACCCAATGGGTCATTTAGAAAAAAAGAACTTTGTGGTAAAAAATGAGTATCATTTGAACTTTCAATAAAAGAGTTATATTTTTGAATAAATTTTGATAAGGAGTCTATCTCAAGATCCTCAAATGTTTTTAACGACTCTTCTGTTCGTTCTAACTCTTTTTTTGTTAGTTTATTTAACATATTAAGGTCATATAATCTTTTCAACTTTACATACCAATCGTATGACGAAAAAAATCTATCGATAGGGTTTCTTATAAATAAGAAACAATTTTTTTCTAATTCTTCATTAACAAAATTAAACTCGATTGAATTTAATTGTAATATATCTGATAAAGTTGAGTAAATTATTGTATTTCCAGATTTATGGGGGATAATAAAACTTGTATTATATTCAGGTACATTCATATGTGTATTATAAATACCATTAGGTTAACAAGAACAATTTTTGCTGTAGTGGGTGGGTTCGAACCACCAAGTGGAGATTCAACCGATAACATGACGCTTGCAAGCTGGTGGTCTACCCCCTAATATTATCAATCTGTTTCTTTGTCCACACCCCCGAGACAGGAGGGTACGTTTGCCAATTTCGTCACACTACAATATAACACCCTTTTATCAGCCGAAGCCTCACATAACCTTAGTGTGGAACCACAGGTAGGTGTCATGAATGATTACCACTGAGAATGTAGATTTTCACTAACTCGATTTAGCGGTCTCTATGGTAATTTTTTTGATGGATGAAAAACATCTATTTTTCTTGCGGATTTCCATCGGAATCCCATAATTTAAAAGTGGACCAGATAGGAATCGAACCTATTACCTTCACATTATGAGTGTGCCGCTCTAACCGAGTGAGCTACAAGTCCAATTAATAGGTGGGGCTTAATTATTTAACTCTTTACCACCATTAAGTCTTTAATGCTTTAGACACCTATCGTGATCCCGTTTGGATTCGAACCAAAGACCCACATCTTAGAAGGATGTTGCTCTATCCAACTGAGCTACGGAACCAAAGTAATGTAATGTCTGTACGGTTTGTATCTAATCCACACCTTTGTACGTGTTTCAAAAGTTTCCATTTCATACGTAGCGTCTGTTCCGTCACTTATTTCTAAGTCATTACATTGTACCTGGGGCGGGACTTGAACCCGCACGGGACTTTCGCCCCAACAGATTTTAAGTCTGTCATGTATACCATTTCATCACCCAGGCATTTGTTTTTCCAATACATCAAAGAACTATAATCAAATATAAGAATAAAAAATGATATAAAAAAACCCCGAACATTTTTTTTAGTTTGTTCGGGGGAATTAACTGAACTAAAAATGTTTATTTTACTTTATACGATAACCCAAGTCCTAATGTAAAATCACTACCAACTAAATTACCGATAGTCCATAAATTTATGACATTACTTGGTCTAAGTGGATTGTACATTATAAGAAAATTTGGTTTATTACCATTAATTGTTGGTTGTAACCCAAATCCAATAATTGCTTTGTCCTCTTTTAATTCTCTAAGAACACCAAACTTCATATTATCAGATAAAGTTCCTGTATTGGTGTTGACACCAGGAGGAAGTGTTATTCCACCATTTTGGCTTTTCAATTCACCATATGGAAGACCTGCATAAAACCCCCAACCTTTTTTCATAAAACCACCTGTTATATAACCATCTGATGGGCCACCTTTTCGAGTGGCGGTTATAAACCACTCTTGCCCATTTGCCACGACTTCTACTCCCAAAAGTAACGTTAGCACTAAAAAAATTTTTTTCATTTTTTTGATTTGGACAAGGAGTCTTCCGTTGCCCATTTTTCTTTTAACTTTGCTACCTTCTCAATCTTTACAATTTTACCATTCAATTTGGTAATCTCGTCCGCGATTTCTTTGGTTTTGACGGCCCTGCTAGCGAAATTTTCATCTGTTACTTCAACCCATTCAATTTTTCTTTCCAGAGATTTAATCTCTTTCTTTATTTGATTGACTGACTTTCTTTCGTCTGAAAGACTTGGGTCGATAGATGATGTTAATGTATTAAAAAATAGCATTAACGATAGTGTGATTTTATCTATCATATATTATAAATATTAATAATATGATAAATATACAGAATAAAATATTGTAAATCAATATCTTAATATAAAAAAATTTTGTACTCGGTACGGGATTCGAACCCGTGCAACCACCGTGAAAGGGTGGTGACCTAACCACTAGTCGAACCGAGCAAGTAATCACTCAAATGGGTATTTGTTATAATATCACAATTGTTGCACTATACTTTGGTTAATTACTCCGTCTGTATCCAACAGCTTTATGTTGGCTTATAATTGGCTACTTTATTATAACTCACATTTTTATTTGTGATTAATTAAGAACTAACATTGCTATCAGGGTTTAAATGGTTCACAGATAAATCCGGAATCACCACCTACCGATTTTACGGTATCTTAGTTAATTCTTGCAGAGAGTTAGGGATTCGAACCCCAGATACCTTTCAGTATGCCAGTTTTCAAGACTGGTGCCATCAACCACTCGGCCAACTCTCTAAAATTGATTCTAACTCACCTTAAGTTGCACCATCCGAGTCACTGCTCTGGTTGACAAAGTCCTCGTTGAGTTAGTCTCAAAAAGTTACAGGTTTTTCGTACCATCTATGTACATCATGACCGAAGTTTGGTTGGATTTACATCACGTCTCAGCAAACTTTACTCGGTGGTTACATTTTCGTATTGGGGTAATTATTCCCGACTTATAGTAACTCTACCCTCACCGCCCTACCTCGCGAGTCAGACGGATCTTTTGGGATTCATAGACAGTGGGGTTACACCACCGTCGTCACCTGTTGAGCCCAAACTCAGATTCGAACTGAGGACCTACTGATTACAAATCAGTTGCTCTGGCCAGCTGAGCTATTCGGGCTACTATGGAAAACAGAAGATGGGGGTGTGGACATCTGTTTTTATGATTGGCGTTTCTCGCTATTCGCTAGCCCCGTTAAATCCCAATCAACCATTTGTTTTACAAAGATAAAAAATAATTTTAGATATTCCAAATTATTTATTATCTTTTATATATTTTTTTAATATTTCAAATTCATTTTTAACAAATTCGGGGTCATAACTTCCCATATCTTTTATTATATATGGTTCATATCCCATTTTTTTAATCTCATTAATTTTAATATTGTCACGATTTTTAACTTGTTTAAGTGAATGTTTTTTAGTTATTTTTTCATAATGCCATTTACCATTCCACATAATTGCTAATTTATAGTCATTAATTATTACATCGGCATCCCATCCATTAAACATATTTTCATTAGATAAAACATCGTTATATTCTTTTTTACAAAGTTCAAATAATAAAATTTCATTTTTACTTCTTTTACCTTGTTTTGATTTTTTACCACCCGCAGATCCCGAGCATTTGTATGAACAAAATCTTCCTTTTAAATTTTCTTTACGTTCAAAATGTTTACCACAGTTATCACATCTACGTATTGTATATTTTATTTCTTTTTTGGGTCTCGGAGGTTTGTTTTTTAACGAAACAGATATTTTAATTCTTGTTTCTTCATTAAAATCTCTACTATTTGAACATTTATAAGAACAATGTTTTGGGTAATCCCCTATTGAAAATATATGTTCAGTTACATTTATTTTATATTCTTTATCACATTTTACACAATTTAATATCTTTTCATTTTTAATTTGGTTTTTTGTAATTAACGATTTTTCAATCATTAATTTTTTATTTGGGTTCATAGAACAATTAGTCACGTGAGCTCCTGCTTGTTGTTTCTTTTCAAAAACAAACGTTTCATTACAAAACTTACATTTATATTCCATCATACTCATTAATATAATTAATAAATATGACAAAATCAAAGTTGCGGGTGCAGGATTCGAACCTGACGTGTCGTTTTACCGACGTGTGCTTATGAGACACCTGAGTTTGACCACTACTCTAACCCGCAAAATGTTGTCCCTCGTGGATTCGAACCACAACTAGATGGACCAAAACCACCTGTACTACCGTTATACTAAAGGACAATATGTACCCAAGGTCGGACTCGAACCGACACGCCTTTCGACACGGTTTCTAAGACCGCTGTGTATACCATTCCACCACTCGGGTATTATTGCACGCATGTAAGGACTCGAACCTTCATCTTCGGTTTTGGAGACCGAAATTCTACCAATTGAACTACACACGCGTTTTGCGTTGATGATAGGACTCGAACCTATAATCGTTCGGTTAACAGCCGAAAGCTTCACCATTAAGCTACATCAACAACTGTAGGGTAAAGAGGACTCGAACCTCCATGATACCTTGCTCCCAAAGCAAGTGACTTAGCCATTAGTCCATTACCCTATTTGTATAAAACAAAAAACCTCGAGATTTTTAAGTCCCGAGGTTTTCTAATATTTTAAGTTAAACTAAATTAACCAACATCAGTATCATCGAGACATATGTGCATAGGTTGCTCATTCCAATTTAGTTGGTTTGAAAACGATGTCATGTTTGTTAATTGTCTCATTGAATTTAGTTTTATCTTTTTCTTTTACAAAGATAACAATAAATATGTATATAATCAAGAAAAGTTAATAAAGATTTTTTTTGACTAGTTGCCGGAACGTGATATTTATAAGGGACAAATAAAAATTATCTCTCTCCTGACTGTTTTCATATGAAAATTGCGGGAGCATTTTAAAAAATTTCATATGGAAAGAATTAGAACATTATCACTTAGTTTAGGCAATAAATTAGCCCACGCATTTTTCTTATTAGTTGGGGTTTGGATTGTATTCGCTCTATGCTTCCAATTATTCTTCGTTTATTTAGAATTTTCCGGTAAACATGAACTACAAAGAAATGTTGTAAATTGGATTGAATGGAGAATCGATGGTACATTCAAAAATAATCCTGAAAATATATGGTACGATGCCGACGACCATATTTGGGTTGAAAGTGTAACCAATGAGGTTAAAATCGGTAAATTAGCTGGTAATAGAAATTTAGCATTTGGAGTTAAAAACATCTTAGAAGAGTTTTTACAAGAAAAGGGCTACGATTTATCGGCATCATCTCCGTACAAATTACAAGTACAAATTGTTTATTTAGATGTTCTTACAACAAAGAAGAACATATCTGTTTTCCATTCTGGTGAGGAGGAAGTGGTTATTAGACTGAAGGGAACATTGACAAAAGACGGTAAAAAGGAAAAAGAACTTATTGTTGAGGAGTCGTCATCTGAGGTATCTATGTCTACTCTAATTGTTGATGAAGGAGGGTCGTTTAATCAAACTTCTTTAAGTAACGCACTCAAAAAAGCCAGTGAAAAACTAATAAATAAATTAATGGTTAAAAAATAAAAAAAAATGAGAAATCTATTAATAATAATCGGGGTAATAACACTATCCCTAATTACGTTTAAGTCAAATGCACAATTAACCGTTAACCAATCGGTAACTCCAACAACGGGGTTAAAAGTTGGAGATACAATTTCAGTAAAGTATACGGTTGCAAGAGGTACAACCACACCTCGTTATTTTTGGTTAAGATACCAATATAATAACAAAGCATTAGCATATGTTTCAACTACATTCTCACAAGGAACATCGGTTCAGACATTCTATACAGGTTGGTCGTCATATAAATTCACTGCGAGTACTGCGAATAGTATCACCGCTAAAGATTTATATGCTCAATATTTGGTATCACCTTGGGGTTATGCCGCTAACGCAGATTGGAGTGTTGGTCAATTAACTGTTCAAAGAACTGATGCATCAATCAACGGAGACATTGCAACTCAAAAATATGTAATTAAGGATTTGGGTGCATATACTGATATTCACAAATTAGACTTATCATATTCAATTGACGCAACAAGTGCCAACATTACACCAATAACAACCGACCCAGGTACAATGTCTTTAACAAATGTAACGGGTAACACATCTCAATTTAAAGTAAGAGTTTTATTCCCAACAGGATACGATATTACCGCTCATAGTGTTTCATTAATACCATTAACAACCGCAGGTGAAGTTAACTGGACGGCACAAGCAATTGCTTCTAAGGTATTGGATGCAAGTGGTGAGGCAATATTTACAACTGAAACAAAAGTGGGAGACACATTTGCAGTATTTGTAAATGCAGCATTACAAAAAACGTTTATGAATAACATTATAACTGTATCTGACGCATATAGAGCATTTTTAGGTATTTCACAAGTGGATATATCAGGTACACAAACATATTTCACAAGACCAATATTACAAAAGAAAGTTGGTTTAATTACAAAAGATAAAACAACATTTAGTGAAAGTGATTCATATAATTTATTTGCACATGTAATGGGAATAGATGTTAAGTCATCTGCTATGATTCCATCAAACGCAGCACCTGTAAATGGTGTTGTAAATTATAAATGGTATAATGGTTTATTAAATCAAAGTTGGTTAGATGGGACACCGACATATAAAACTAAGGTAACATCTTCAAATCAAGCGGTGGACATGGTATTTGCATGGGGTGGTGATTTAGATTGGTCTCATTCGTCAGATCCTGACGTAATTGCCTCGAGAATAGCTTCGGGAAATTATGCAAATTCAATTAATCCATCTGAAAATGTTATTAAAACAATGTCAACAACAACAATGTCATACACACCAACAGTTGAAAAGGCGACATTGAGTTTGAATTCCACAATTGCCAATAATAAAGTTGTATTAACAGGAACATTAACTAAAGAAGGTTTGGCTGGTTTAGAAGTTATATTACAATATGATAATTCTAAATTGACTTTTGATAATATTGCATTTGATGCTGGCGCCAATGTAACTAACTTCTCAACAAATGAGGACGGTAGATTAACATTTGGTTCAATGGACCAAACAAAAACTGCAAGAATTAAAGTAGGTACACCTTATAAATTAACATTTATACCAAAACAAACTTTAACGAATACAGCTGGTTTATTTTATACTGTTTTATCAGATGCCGTTGATGGTGGTGGAAACAAAATAAATTTAATAGTAGAATAGTATGAGGAAATTATTAGTAATATGTTTTTTACTAATCTCATTTTTAGGGTTCGGACAGAGTGTATCTGCTCCGGACTCTAAGTCGTTTATACCGTCTACAATTGGGCAAGATGCAAGTGGGTTTAGTTTAAGTGGATTTTCTACGACATCTAATTTGTTAGCATCAATAAGTTTAATCAACCCATCAACAAATACTACGTTCTACCTTAATACAACAACGGGTTTAACCGCAGCAAGTGGATTTACTTTAACAGGTAATAAAACTCGTTTAGTGGTAACAGGTACAATGGCTAGTATCAATAATGCATTAGCATCTTTAAAAATAACCACAGGCTCAGTAGTTGGTAATGTTCAAATATCGGTAGCGGCAACTGTAAACCCTGTTGGATATTTTTACAATGGTGTAAACGGACACTTTTATAGACCAATATCAACAGGTACAACATACACCGGAGCAAGAGCCGCATCATTATTAACAACATTCAAAGGACAGACAGGATATTTAGTAACAATAACATCAGCATCTGAAAATGCTTTTATATTTTCCAACGTACCACAAGCTAATATATGGTTTGCGGCAACCGATGAAGTTAAAGATGGGACTTGGGTAATTGACGCGGGACCTGAAAAGGGGACGGTAATGAAAACCTCAAATGGACAAACCGCCGGAAATATTCCTGGTGTTTATAATAACTGGGCATCAGGTGAACCAAATGGTAATAATGGTAGTGAGAATTATGCAGTAACAAACTGGAACAGTCAACCAACATGGAATGATTTATCAAACAATTGGAACAATCCTTATATAATTGAATACGGAACTTGGACTAACCCTGATGATGCAACATTTACTGAATTTTATACCAATAGTGTAACTCACTCAAACGGAGAAGTATTAAGAGCATCATTTAATGTTGATTTTGGAACTAATATAGATGAAACTAAATTTTCAGCAAAAGGATATACATACACAAATAATACTTGGAATGTAGTAAACGGAACCGCTAAACAATTAAGTGGTTTAGGTAAAGTTGATTTAACGAGTTTATTAGATACTTCTAAAACTGCAAATGGAGTTAAAGCGACAACATCCGCTGGACAAGTTGAATGGGCAATAATAAATCCATATGACGCCAATTTAGGTGGACATCAATTATTAATAGACGAAAGAGAATTTGATGGAACGGGTGTTTCTCCAAACAATGTAACTTCAATTAAATTATTTGATATATACGATGGACCAGTTACCGTTAGTAATGTAAGTGGTTTTTGGAAAACCTATATAATGTCAGGTAATTTAACAACCAAAATAACTTCATCAACATTTCAATCTCAATTAAGATTACAAGATGGTTGGTATGGAACGAAAGCTGAATTTACTTTTTCACCAACGATGACATATAAACCACACGGAATGGAATTATCTCATTCTAATCAAAACGAACTAAACACATTATATAATAGTATTGTTACAGTATCGGATGTTTTTTTAGCGTTTAAGGAATTGGCGGATGGTGGGATATTTGGAAATCAAAGTGGGATGGGATTAACAAATGGTATTCAGTATTTGAACGCAGATGTGGACGGTAATGGGGTATTTAATGAAAGTGATACATATAAATTATTACAACATCTTACAGGAGTTCAATCACTTTCACAATCCACGGCATTAACTTATTTGATGAAGTTATATAACAAATCCGATTATGATGGGATAACAACATCAAATTGGGCGACTCAATTTAATTCAACTCGTAATCTACTTCCATTTACATTGAGTAGTTTGAATAACACGTATAATTTAAGTGTAACTTGGTTGGGTGATGTAAACCTTTCACATTCAGCACAGCAAAGTGTAAGTGGTGTTGCAACTAATTCATATAGGACAATGAGTTTAACAACTAATTCAGTTTCAAATGAAATTAACGCATCACTTATGGGTGAAAATATAGGTGGTAAAGTTGTAGTAACTATATCAATAGACCCGTTACAACAAGAGTTAGTTGGTGCACAATTCCAATTAAATTATGATAATACGATATTAGAATTCCAAAAGGTAGAGTTTATAACAAAAGGTAACCCAACTAATTTTGGAACCGATAAAGGTACCTATGTAAAAATTGGGTCTCTAATTGGTGATGCATCAACTACATTGGATAAAACAACGGAATATAAAATAACATTTGTACCAAAAATTGGAATAACCGGAATATTAGGATTGACTTCAATATCAACAACTGATGCGGTTAATAAAAATGGAACACAATTAAAAGTGAAAGTAAACTAATGAAAAAACTATTATTAATCATATCGTTAGTTTTGATTGGATTTGTATCAAATGCACAAATACAAAAACCCGATACATTACAACTATCGGCAAAAGAATTATTTGGAGAGAGTGATGATTGGAACGATGTGGGTATATTACAATCCTATGTTAATTTTTCAAAAGATGTACTTTCATCCTCAAACTTATCAGTTGGTATAATTGGAAAACAAATATCAACTACTCTTAATTTGGGTTACAATAAATCATCTATGAATGGGCAGTGGGGACATACATTCGCGGGATCAATAAATCCTATATGGAACTACTATGGTGTGGGTTATGGCCTTAGTAAAAATACTGAAAAAAGAACTACTACATTACAATCATTTTATTCAACGGATTTTGATTTCCAAAAAGATATTACATTATCATTTATCGATGTATTCAGAACTAAAAAGTTTGGAACATTCGGTTATAGTGTAATTGCGTCAAAATCATTTTGGGAGACTTATCAGGGTGAGTGGGAAGGAAAATATACGGTAGATGAAAATGGTGATTTTAAAGATTTAATATACCCAATGATACCGGCATCAAGTGAAATAAGTTATAGAGGTATGGTGATGTACACATATACATTGAAAACAAAGAGAGTAAACATATCACCACAAATATTTGCAATGAGCGATGTATATAAAGTATTTAAAGATGGTACTGAATCGGATTTAGCATATATAGACGATTTCAATTTGGACTTATATTATGGAACATCTATTGATTGGAAAATAACTAAAAGGTTCATTTTGAATACTAATATTAGATATAACACAACTTTTGACAAATTGAGCGAATCGGTTGGGTATAAAAAGAGTAATCCAATAATGTTTATGATAGGAACAAACTTTCAATTTTAACATATGAAAAAAATACTATTCATATTTGTGATTTTACTATGGGGTTGTACTAAGATGGATATCCCAACCCCAACTTCCCCTGTTGAAAAAATATTCAATGTGGGTGAAAGTAGTGTAACAAATGGTCAATCAATTTTTTTTGATTTAACCTCTAATACTGTACATTATTTAATTTTAATCGATAAAAATAGTGGACAAGTAATAAGTCGAGAAAAATTTAATGGTCAAATAGGTGAAAATGAAAAAAAGATTTATACCAATTCACTACCCAAGGGATATTTATATTTAGTACTTGAGGATGTGGATAAAAAAGAATTAAAAAAGACAACAATAATAGTAAATTAAAAAATGACAAAAATGAAAAAGATTCTCTTATTGGTATTGGTATCCACAATTTTAACAGGATGTTATAAGGACGATATCTTACCCGCACCTCAATCAATATCAGAAGACCTTAAAATGGCAAGTTCTGTTGGTATTAAACTACAATCAGCATTTGTCACTTCAGAAGTGGCTATGAACGTTAAAATTGAAACCGCAGGTTCGGTAACAATTAAAATATTTGACATTTCAAATAGGGTGGTATCTAAAGAAACAATGAATGTAATTGCCGGTGATAATTTATTGAAGGTTTACACAAACGCATTACCATCATCAGCATACAGAATTGGATTGTTTGACTCTAACGGTAAACAATTAGGAATTACAGATTTTAATAAAATACAATAATTATATAAAAACAAAATACAATGTCAGAAGAAGTAGAAAATTCAAACGATGGGACTTTATCAGGATTGAAAAAAACTATTATTGGTGTAATAACAACAGCAGTAATGGGATTAGGAACTTGGGGAGTAACCCAAATAACGGGTGGTGGTGATGAACCTGCACCGGTACAACAGGCAGCACCTGTAATTAACATTACAAACTCAAACCAACAGGCACAACAAGCGTCAGGTGGTGGTAAGACAGTTGTAATTAAAGAAAAAGAAACAATTAAAGAAAAACCAGCACCGGTTAAGAAAAAAGAAGGTGATGAGTTTAAAGAAGAGGCTCCTAAGTGGTAATATGGAACAGGGGTTAAGTTTTATATCAGTGGTTTCTATATCTATGATAGGAATAGCAATCGATTCACCAATATGGTTTTTATCATCATTCGTAATCGGTTGTACATATCTAGTTATTAGAGGAAAGAAAAAGGGCTGGCGTTGGGAAAGATAAAAATTTAGTAAAACAATTAAAAATGTCAGAAAAAAAAGAACAACCGAGTGGTTTTAAAGATTTATTGAGTAATATGATGAAACGCAGATGGTATATTACTGCGTTAGTATTGGGTGGATTTATGTTTATTATAGGAGGAATGTTTTTCGCCATACTAAACAAATCAGAAATAGCGGGAGAATGGAAAGAACTTCTTTTATTGTTATTAGGTGCTTTCATTGGTTCTTATGGTAAAATCATTGACTATTGGTTTAGTGATACCGATAAGGATAAGATGTTAGTTCAGAAAATGGATGAGGAAGATGGTACATCATTAAGTAACACAGCTGATATGCCTGTAACTCCACCGAATAATAGTCCTTTAATTCCTGAATCATTTCAAACAGCATTAGAGAATTCAAAAGTTGAAAAGATAAACGATACGTTTGAACAAGTACCGACTACACAACCAAGAACTGGTGTGGAGGTTGATGAAGATGGTGATGGTACAATGGATGGTATTGATTTTGATGGTGATGGTAAAATTGACATGTATTTCGCACACAGACAATGTGAACACGTTTGGGGAGATTTAGACGGAGATGGTACTGAGGAATGTTTGAAATGTGGTAAGATAAAAGATGAAATTGCAGAAATGCATATGGAAGGATAATAAATAAAATTAAAAATTGACAAAAATGAAATTTAAAGAATGGGTTATCGAACTTTTCAAAGATGAAAGGGGATCAATATCGGTTAAGCCGGTAATAGCAATGGTAGGTGCAATGTTCCTATGTATTACGATGGTATTAAATTCGTTCTCTCACGCGGATTTCGCACCGTCACCTGAATTAGTTAATGCTGTGATGTTAATCACAGGAATTGGTATGGGTGCTGATACGGTGGACAAGTTCACACACAAAAAGAAAGACGAAATGGAAGGTTAATATTAAGGGGGGATAAAACCCCCCTTTTTTAATAAAAATTTATTTAAAATTAATTAAAAATGGAAGAAAATAATGAAATCGTTACAATTATTGAAGAAATAATTACGGAACCCGAAATTGTCGAGGTTGTTGAAGAAGTAATTTCAGAACCTGAAATTGTTGAGGTTGTTGAAGAAGTAAAAAATAAAACATTTAAAAGAAAATCACACCCAAAAAATTGGAAGGGTTAAAATAGAATGTATGAAAAAATTATTAATATTATTAAGTGTTCTTTTACTAAGCGTTGTTGCCGTTAGTGCACAAACAATTGGTAAAACTAAAACAGAAGAGTATAAGGCAGACTTTGAAAAGAAAAGAGATATAAGTGCTTACATGGATTACGATGGACCCCAAATTCCAATTCAAATATTAAAGGCCGGAATTTCTGATGAAATGTATGAGATGTATCCTGAATTAAAAGAAAAACGTGTTGGTTTAGGTGTTGCCAATATTTCAATGGAATACCTTGAAAACTTAAACAGATTCAAATTTACCGAAGATAAAACGGAAATTAAGAATCGTATGGTAAAACAATTCCAAGCATCTGCAGCAGGCATATCTGAAAACAAATTAGATGGTCGTGGTAAAATCAATTTGGCGGAGTATTTTGTCACTATTGAGTGTTATGACTACTCGGTATCAGAAGATGAAACCATTAACCTAAAAGACGGTATTAAAGACAATATGGTAACTCGTATAGGTCTTCAGGTTAGATTTACAAATGCTGAAACTGGAGTAGTATTCGGTGGATCAGGTTTAGGTGAAGCCACAACAAAAAGAGAACTAACCTTATTGTCAGATGCAACGATAGACCCAATTAAGTTTAATCAATCAACAATATCAATTGCAACAAAAAAGGCTTTAGATGTTGCTTGTGCTAACATTTTAGATAGAATGATTAAAAAGGGTATTTTCACAAAATAAAATCTTAACATAAAGAATTATTAAAAAGGGGGTATAATAACCCCCTTTTTTTATATTTATATAAAAACAAATCTATGAAAACTCTCTTATTTGTATTATTATTAATACCGTCCCTGATATTTGGACAAGTGTCAAATTGGAGAACCAATCCTCCACAACAATCAACTCCACAAACAAGAGTGGAAGTGCCTAGAGTACAACAAAACACTACACAAACAAACGATATAAGTAGATGGAGAAATAATTCACCTAGACAATCACAACCAGACCCTCGTGGAAGAGTTAGAATTCAAAATTGGGGCAGACCTAATCAATTTGGTTATTATTGGGGTAATTGGGGATGGTACCAACCATTCCCATACATATGGTATGATGATTTTGGGTGGAGACAAAGAAGTGTGATTCGTGTATATGAAAATGGTAAAAGAGACACTATTAGAAAAGAAAAGGTATATACATCGTTTGGTATTGGTCACACAAACAATAAACAAGCATCATTTTGGGGAACTATCGGAGGTAAGAAAGGATATTTCATTATGGATTATGTGATGAGTTATGATATAGATAGAAATCAGTATTTTCCAAATGGTAATTTAGTTATTGCAGATTTTCCTGTTAGTAAAGAGATATTCACAAAAGAACATACACTTTATTTAGGAGGTGGAAAGAGATTCAATAAATTCGGAGTACATACAATGATAGGATTTGGTAACGAAATTCAAAGATATCAGGGTAAAGATGACTTAGGTGGTATATCATTTCCAAAATCAAATATAAACTTTACCACATTCAAAGTCGGACTAATAAGAGATTTCAAATGGTTCACATTAAAATTAGATACTGACCCAATTAGAAAGTATTCTCAAATATCAATCGGACTGAACAATAAATAATGAAAAAATATATTATCTCTCTCCTAATATTATTTTTTTGTGGTAAGTCTTTTGGTCAAAGTACAATAACACAGACTTACATTGACCCATGTGATAATAAAGTTTACGTGGTTACAATTCCATTTGGTCAAAATCAAACAATTGCAATTATTAGAGGTAAATCAAGAATTGTCACATTAGCGGATATTAATAGTGGAGCGTTCCAATTATGGGTAAATTCTATATTTGCAACACCGTGTTCGACACAAGATGATGCAATTTTCTTAGCTCAACAAGCAGCGGCAAGAGCGGCGGCAGATGCTGCAGCTAAAGCGGCCGCGGATGCGGCGGCGGCTGCCGCGGCCAAAGCGGCTTCAGATGCTGCAGCTAAAGCTGCGTCAGATGCCGCAGCCGCTAGTGCCGCCTCAGCCGCAAGTAGTTCCGCCTCATCAGCAGCAAGTGGAGCCGCTTCGTCTGCTGCAAGTTCAGCAGCATCATCAGCAGCAAGTTCGTCAGCAAGTGGTGCTGCAAGTGGTGCCGCGTCATCAGCGGCAAGTACTGCATCAACACCACCACCAACTTCATCACCTCCACCATCAAGTGGTAGTTCATCACCACCAGCAAGTGGTGGATCATCATCTTCATCAAGTAGTTCTTCTTCGTCAAGTAGTTCTTCTTCATCATCATCGGAAAGTAAGACTGAAACTAAAACCGAATCAAAGACAGAAAGTAAAACTGAATCAAAAACAGAAGAAAAGAAAACTGAAACTAAATCAGAAGAAAAGAAAGAAGAAACTAAATCTGAAGAAAAAAAATCAGAAGAGAAGAAAGAAGAAAGTAAAAAAGAAGAAGAAAAGAAAGAGGAGAAAAAAGAAGAAAAAAAGAAAGAAGAGGATAAAAAGAAAAAGACTGAAGTCACAAATCCATTATTAATGTCTTCCGACTTAACAACGGCTCAAACACCAGATAATAGATATTTGGTATCCATATCAATAGGTGTGAGTAAATCATCAATGGCGGGAGATGAAAGTTATAGTGGTGGAATGGTAATTACTAGTGATTTAAGTCAAGTAGTTGCCACAGGTGGGTACACAAAAATGGCAATGAAAAAAGACGGGACTTTAGATGCAATACATTCATATGGTACTGCGGTTGCCTATTTGGGAGGAAACTATATGAATCTATTAGGTTATACTTGGATTAAACCAACACCAAAAAAAGGAACATTTGGTTATAATGTCGGAGTTATTAATTTATTTTTAAAAAACGCAAACAATGGATTTGATTATAATGTGGCATCATCAGCAATTGCATTTTGGACCAAACCATATCAATATAGTAAAAAATTAACCGTGTCTCCACAAGTATTCACAATGTTTTCACCAATATCGTGGAATAGTGTAAATGGTGAAACAACCGTGAATAGACACATGGGATTTTTATTAGGTTCTTCGTTTGATTATAAACTAAGTAAAAGATTTGGTTTTAGTTTTAATTATAGATTAAATGGTAGTACCAAACCAGGTTCTCCATTCTTAAGTAATTTCCTTATAGGATCAAGAATGATGTTATAATATATCCTTATCTAATATAAGAGGTTTAATGTGTTGACGTTGTTTACGAACACCATAATGATTGGTTGTTTTAGAAAGCGTAATTCCAAAAGAGGAACATAATAAGATAAGACCTATAAGTAAATTTAACATATTGTATTTTTTTATATAACTATTGGAAAAATACAAGAAAAATATTATAATACCAAGAAAAATAGGATAATAACAAGAGATTCTTTATATAGTACAATAAAAAATCCCCGATGGATAAATCCAACGGGGATATGACAAAAATGAAAATGTACCTCTCTCCTGATACAATTAAATTATAGATAATTCTTTTTTATTTGTCAACACTTCATATAATTTTTTTATTTCCGCACATTTTTCGTAGTCCTCAATACTCTCAAAATATGGTAACACATCTCTGGTTAAAACAATTGTATCGGTCCTATTAAATTTAAATTCAGTATCCCATTCTAAACCTTGTATAATAGCTTGAATATAAAGGGTTAATATTCTTTTTTTATTATCTTTAAAACCATAGAACACCTCCAAAATATTTTCATAAATTGATTTTTTATTGATGTCATAAAAATCAGAGAAATCTTCATATTTCCCTTTTATGTACATTTTTTTATATGGTGTTCTTGTTTTTTGTGTGTAAGCCATTATCTAATATTTGATTACTATAATATAAATAATTTATTTTAAAAATAAAAATTATTTTTCATTACTTCTATCCCATTTTGCTTTTCTAGCTTCAGGTGAGAGTATCAATGGCTCATCAATTGTGTGTTCTATTTTAACTCTAATACAAGTTTGAGGTAAACTACAATTCATTAAATAATTATTAATGTAACCCATCATATTAGCACTTCCAATTGGGTTGGCGGAATGTACATAAATTTGGGGGAGTGGTATTTTTTTACTCATACTTTCACTAACCAAAAATTTACAACAATCGTATCCTGTTTTTTCACCAACTATGTTGTCATAATTTAACACATAATTATTTTTTACATTTGTATAGTATTCAATCATAGATTCCTCACCTAAATCATGATCTAATGAAATAACTTCAAAATTTTCTAATCCATATAATCTAATGTTAGAAACAAAATGTTCATAATTTCTTACAATAATCCAATCCTTACCAATTGGTGTTCGTACATCATCTAGGTAAATTCTTTTCTTTTCGTTATTCATCTTTCTTAAATGGTTTTGAGTAATCTGGATATAATATTTTCCAAATAGTTTGTTTAGGGTTTGTTCCATCTAACATGTTAAATAAAATGTTAGAGTGTCTATATTGTTTCGCTCTTAAAGCAAAATCTTTTCTACTTAAATTTCGATTATTTAAATTTTCAAATATTTCTCTATAATCTTTTTCTATATTTTCAAATCTTACTGTTAAATCACGTACAGTTTCTTTAACCCAATTGTAAAATTCGTCAGGTACCTTATCAAGTATTTCATCTAAAGGTCTATTATCTTTTAAGTATTCCCATATATCTCTATTTGATATATTGGTTAAAATTTTATGTAATCGTTTATATTCTTCTCCTTTGATTTTCATACGAAAACCATTTTTAAAACGAATTACATAACCTTCTCTGTCCTTACTAATTTCTTCTTTAAGTAAATCATACCCTTCACCCCAAGTTTTGTATGTTGTCACAATTTCAAATCCACAATCTTGTAACCAAAATATTGAACTGTCGGGAACTTCGTCACCTGTTTCAGTATGTATAGCACCAAGAACTACTAATTTTTCTTCATTACCGTAATCAACAACGATTCTATTTTCAGGATAGATAATTTCAAACAAATATGTGTTATCTTTTCTTATTGCACTGATATCATGTCTGTCAAGAATTTCCTTTCCCTTAATTGCCTGTGGTGATGTAAAAGAACCTCTAGTTGCTAATATCCATTCACCCTTTGTCTTAGGTGTTGGTTCATAATATGGATTATCATAATCGGGTATGTTGTTTGGGTCAAAGAACCTTTCCATACCCGTTTCATAATTGTTATTAAACCATATGTTATATCTCCTTTCATCACTTAATTCTTCTTTATAATAAAAAAGAATACCCAAAGAACCATCCATTTTTTCATAGACAACAAAATCTTCGTTAGGTATATCTTCTGGTTTATGTTCTTCGTAGTTAAAAAATTTCTTAAACGGTCTTGCAACAACATCACCTTTTGAATTGGTGACTAAACCGCGGCATTGTATAGTGATGTCATCCCACAATCTTTCATATTGAACTTTTGGAGAATAATTCCAAATAGTTAAGTCAAGGGTTGGGTGGGTCTGTTTATGTAACAAACCGTCTTTATGATATTTCTCTAAAATTTCCAACATTACTTGATGCGTTTAAATAATCCAATATTGTATGTCCACTTCAACCAATTAAAAGATAGATATACTGCACATATTTTGTTTTGAAGTAATGATTTATGTGATTCTGGTTCACATGTTTCAAAATAAAGATATGCAAATGGTAACGGGTATACCGCCCATTGGTTTTTAAATAAACTTGAATGGAATTTCATTTTTGTTTTTTTTGGTGACATGATTTTAAAATAAGATTCAATAAATTGACTCATCTACAATTTGATTTCAAACCTATTCTTCATTTGTTGAAGTTTATCTCTTGGAACTCCGTGAATATTTTCGTTACCGTGTCTATTTTCAACAATTATGGTGTGAACACGATAATCATATCTTTCTGCCATTTTAAAATATTCATCCATCTCCCATTCTTGGGTAAAAGTATTCGCAACGACTATTCTTGATTTTTGTTGTCTCATTCTTTCAGAGCACCTAAATTGACAATAGTTATGAGCTTCTTTTAATTTGGTGGGGTCAAAATTATATCCACCATTTCCGTCGTCAAAAAAATCATCCGCCGATAATATCTCTTGTGGGTTATTATTTGGTTGTTGTAATATAACATTTGCTAATGTTGTTTTACCTGAACCAGGTATACCTCTAAGAAGTATTAAATCACCTTGTTTTTCTGTATTTGTATCCATGGAGAGTGGGTTTTAAATTAAAAATAAGGTCGGATTGGTTACCGACCTAAATTTTTATTTTACAGCTGAGCTGTCTGCAGGAATTTGTGCAGTTGTTGAATCTGTTGCAGTTACAGCCACAGAATCTACAATAACTGCCGTTGAGTCAGTTGTTTCAGTTGCGGTTGACCCTGAACCACATGCAGTTAGTGTAAGTGCTACACCAAGTGCTAAGATAAATGTATATTTTTTCATATAATGTAAATATACGAAAATACACTGATAAAACCAAATTTCAATGAAAAAACCCCAACGAGATGTCGGGGTTTAAGGTCTTTCGGTGGGTTCAACCCCACTTACTTATGAAAAAAAACGAAAAGGTAATCGACAAAGAGAACCTCTGAGAATATAAATATATATAACTTTATAAAAAAGTCAACTATTTATAACAATTTTTTTGAAATTGTCAGTTTTTCGTCTTTATATTTAAGGATTATTTGTTCTCCTTCTTTAATATTTCCTCTTAAAATTTCTTCACTTAAAAAATCTTCACAAAGATTTTGAATGATTCTTTTTAGAGGTCTAGCGCCGTATTCTTCTTGACTGTTTAATTCGAAAATTCTATTTGTAACAGTTTTATCAAAGGTTACCAAGAAATTTTTATCCAACAATCTATTGTTTAATTTACTAATCTCTATTTGAATGATTTTCTTAAGAGTTTCTTCATTAAGAGCATTAAATAATATTACGTCATCAATACGATTTAAAAATTCTGGGTTAAATTGTTGTTTTAACGCCTTTTGTATCATTGACTTTCTTACCTCGTACTTTTGAGTTTCGCTTGATGATGTATTAAAACCAACACCTCCACCAAATTCAGAAACTCTTTTAGCCCCCAAATTGGATGTCATAATAACCAAGCAATTTGTGAAGTTTATTTTTCGACCAAATGAATCAGTTAAATGTCCTTCATCTAAAATTTGTAATAATAGATTAAAAACGTCTTTATGTGCCTTTTCAATCTCATCAAATAAAATAACAGAGAATGGGTTGTTTTTAACCTTTTCAGTTAATTGACCACCTTCATCGTACCCAACGTAACCTGGAGGGGAACCAATTAATTTAGATACATTGTGTCTATCCATAAACTCACTCATATCAACACGAATGATTTTTTCAGGGTCACCAAATAAAAGATTAGCTAATGATTTTGCTAAATGTGTTTTACCAACACCCGTAGATCCTAAAAAGATAAATGAACCTATAGGTTTATTAGCGTCTTTGATTCCAACACGATTCCTTCTAATTGCTTTTGATATTGTTGTAATAGCTTCTTCTTGTCCAATTACTTTATCTGTCAATAAGGTTTCCATTTTTAATAGTTTCTCTGTTTCCTTACTATCAAGTTTAGTAATCGGTACACCGGTCATTTCGGAAACTATTGTATAGACATCATCAACAGAGACAGGAATTTTATTCCCCTTTTGTTTTTCTGACCATTTTACCTTTTCATTTTCAAGTTTATCGAAAACTTTCTTTTCTTCATCTCTTAATTTTGCCGCTTGTTCATAATTTTGAGATTTAACAACTTGTATTTTTCTTTCTTTTATCTCATCAATCAATTTTTTTAATTTTTCAATTGATTCGGGTACTCTACTCGATACTCTTTTTTCTGAACCTAATTCGTCTATTACATCAATCGCCTTATCAGGAAATTGTCTATCTGTAATATATCTACCAGAAAGTTTAACAATTGTTTCTATTACATTTTCCTCATAAGATACCCTATGAAATGTTTCATATGACTCTTTTAAATTTTTAAGAATCTCAACTGTTTCTGCCATCGTAGGTTCTTTTAAAATTACCTTCTGAAATCTTCTAACTAATGCAGAATCTTTTTCGATGTGTTTTTTAAATTCATCAAAAGTAGTTGCTCCAATACATTGTATTTCACCTCGAGCTAAAGCTGGTTTCATAATATTTGCAGCATCCATCGCACCACTTGCATTACCCGCACCCACCATTGTGTGTAATTCATCAATAAACACGATTACATTTGGTGACTCTTGTAATTCGTTTAAAATTGCTTTAATACGTTCTTCAAATTGTCCACGATATTTTGTACCTGCAACAAGTGAAGTTAAATCTAAAGACATAATTCGCTTATCTAATAAATTTGTTGGACAATCTCCTTTAACAATCATTAAAGCAAGTTTTTCAACAAGTGCGGATTTACCAACACCAGCATCGCCAACAATAACCGCATTATTTTTCTTTTTACGTGAAAGAATTTGCGCTATTCTTTTTACTTCTTTATCCCTACCAACAACAGGGTCAATTTTACCATCTTCTGCGAGTTTAATTAAATCTCTTGAGAAGTTATCTAAAATTGGTGTGGTTGAACCTTTGCGTCCCTTTTTAGGGGTTGAGGTTGGTCCGTCCTCGAAGAAATCTACTGCCATGTGTTATTAAGTTTTGTTGATACAAACATAACACATTTCATTCTAAAAAACAAATAAATGTCAAAATGTCTAAAAAAATGTCTAACCAATGTCTAAATGTCAGTTTTAGACATTTGGCAAATAATTTGTAAAAATATATTAAAAATATAAAAACTATGATAACATTATTTAAAGACCCATTCTTCACAGGATTTGATACTAACAGATTTTTATCAACTCCTGAAACTAACATCAGTAAAAGTGAAACTGAATATTCAGTTTCGATAAGTGTACCTGGATTAACCAAAGATGATTTAAAAATCTCAACAAAAGAAGGTATATTAAAAATTATTTACGAAAAACAAGAAAGTGATAAATCACATCATTTTGTTGGGAGTTTTGTAAAATCCTATAATATACCCGATGACGTGAAGGAAAAAGATATCATTGGTAAGGTTGAAAACGGAGTTCTTGAACTTACTTTACCTATTGATAGGAAAAAGTCATTGGAGAGACAAATTTCTCTTAATTAAACTAAACCCCGTGAAAACGGGGTTTTTTTATACTTATAATAAAGAAAATATAATGAATAAAAATTTAATGAAACGTAACCATATTGAACAAGTCAACATTAAACTTCTTAAAAGTACCGATGACGAATCAATTCGTAATAAATTTAATGAACCTGAAGTTAAGAGTACAAAAAGAAAGGAATATCTTAGTGATAAACTCATCAATCAATTAAAAAAGAATTTTTAATTTATCACCCCCGACTCATCGGGGGTTTTTTATTTGATATTTATTGTTTATATTATAGTACTAAAACAATAATATTATGGGAATAATTTCAGAAACAATTAATGGAAAGATGATTGACGTTACCATCAATTCGTCTAATTTAAAATCGGCCTCATTTAATACAGAAAATGAGGATTTAACTGTGACTTTTAATAATGGTGCTATTTATGAGTATAATAAAGTTCCTTGGTCCAAGTTCACTAAGTTTAGACTTGCTGAATCACAAGGAAAGTACTTCAACGAGAATATCGCCAGAAGTTATAAGTTTACTAAAAAAGGATGAGTTTATTTGAAGAACTGATTGAGGATAAGGAAGAAGATAAGAAAATTATCAAGTCTTTCAAATCAAAAGATTCACTATCGGAACAAATTTTCGAAGGGTCTGATGGTAAGTTTTCTATGCGTGAGGATATTCGAAAAAATTTACTAAAGATATCAAATGATTTTATTGATAGTCTCGGTATTGAATTTTTTATTCATGATATAGTTCTTACAGGTTCTTTAGCAAACTACAATTGGTCAAACTATTCAGACGTAGACCTACATATTTTAATTGATTTTAAAGAAACGGATTATAATTTAGACTTACTAAAAGAATTTTTTGACGCTAAGAAAAACGTGTGGAATGAAAAACACAACATTATTATCAAAGGATACGATGTTGAGTTGTATGTCCAAGATGTTGATGAAGAACACGTATCTTCAGGTGTTTATTCTATTCTAAACAATAAGTGGATTGTTGAACCAGATAAGGTTAAATCTAATATTGACGATAAGATGATTCTTCAAAAATCTGAAGAATATATGAAGAAAATAGATTTACTTATCAAAAAAGGGGGACCGATTGAATCAATTGATGAATTAAGAAAGAAATTAAAAGAATTTAGACAAAGTGGTTTAGAATCAGGAGGGGAGTATTCTTATGAAAACTTGACCTTTAAATTACTTAGACGAAATGGGTACATTGAGAAATTATTAAAACTAAAAACAACACTTGTAGATAAGAAATTATCCATAACACAATAAAGAACCTTATTTTTTTCCCTATATCAATGTATTTATAGGATAAGAATAAGTATATCTAACAATTAATAAAATGGCAGACTTAAAACCACTTGGTAGTGAAAAACTTAACGGAGATGACAAATTAAAAAGAATTCTCGAGTTAACCTACTACAACAATAACCAACCATCAACTAAAAAATCCGAATTAGTGAAAGAATCAACTAATGGGGGTGTTTACGGTATCGTTAAAGAAAAAGACGGATACTATGTAAAAAAGGGGTTAAACGAAAGTTCTCTTGATTACATTGGTGGTATGTTTATGAAGAACAAAAATAAATTTTCATCATATGCTGAAGCATTTAAAAGATTAGATCTTTTAAAAGGTCAAGAAGACTTGCAAGAGGCTACAAAATATGTTTTAAAACAAACAAAACCACAAGATGAGTCTCCATTGGCACAACCTTCTATGGATGCACCTATGGCTCCTGATGCTGGTATGGATGTTCCACCTGCGGCTGAAGAGCCAATGGGAGATGTTCCTGCTGAGGAACCAATGGGTGAATTACCACCAGCGGGTGGAGAAGAAATGGGAGTAGAAGGAAAACGTTCTGATTATATGGCTGAAGCTCAAAAATTTGCAGGTAAGTTAGGACAAGAGTTAAGAGATTTACAGGATAAAATGGAAAGTGATGATATCAAGTACATTTTAAACATGATTATTTCTGCCGTTGATTTAGATAAATTAGACGATGAGGATATTGAAGACATTGCTAAAAAATTCGAAAGAGAGGAAGATGAAATGGGTGGAGAAGAACCAATTGCTGAACCATCTGCAGAAGATGAGGTACCTGCTGAAGAGCCGGTAACCGGTGACGAAGACTTAGGCGAGACTATGGATTTATTGAATAGTTTTATTGAGTCGCCAATTGGTGAAGAAGATACCAATGAATTGGATTTAAGTCAATTTGCAGACATTGAAGCAAGTGAAGGACAGTCTTATGAAGATGACGTTCAAGAACTTGATTTAGACGAAATTAAAAACGATATTAATCAAGCTATTAGTGAAAAATTAAGTAAATACTTTAAATAAAATGCATCTTATCTATGTCAATGAAATAGGTTCTGATTATAAAGGTCAAAAACAGTACGAATTTATCTTTAGTAAAAGTACTGAAATTGACATGGATGGGTGGTTTATTATACCCGCATCCGCATCATCACAACCTAAATCACCTGAGATTGAATATGTTGATTTAGTTGGATTATTAAAAAATACAGATTTACAATTAGAATTAGTTCAAGACTCCGATTATTTCGGAGTTATTGATGCTGTAGATGGTGTAGTCGCAATGGCTTGGGAGAAATTTGACATTGATTCAGATAGTGAAAGATTAACATTTAAATTTGGTGAATCAATTGATAGTGTTACAAAAAAATTAAAAATTAGAAGTTATCTTCTTATAAAAGAGGAAATAAAATTCAAAGAAATATGAAAAGGTCAGAATTAGTTGATAAATTAATCAAAGAAGGAATGTCAGAAAAGACATTGGTAAAATTCACAGATAAACAACTTAGTAACTTAGCCAACAGAATGTTAGGTGAAGCTATTACAACTACGGCCGATGCTTTATCAAAAAGTGCAGCATTACAAAACTTAGCTAAAAAACAAGATATTAAACTTGTTGGTGAGGAAGGAGAAGTTTCTGAAGAATTAAAAGGTAATCAAAAGAAATTAGACAAAAACCACAATGGTAAAATTGATGGTCAAGATTTTAAAATATTAAAGGGTCAGAAAAAAGAAGTTAAAGAGGGTAAGAAATGTGATAGTTGTGGAGAATCAGTAAAAGATTGTAAATGTGATCACACACATATGGACGAGTCTAAAAAGATAAAAAAATGGGTTAATACATTAGCAGAAGAAAATTTTCATAGTTTTACATCAAAAAACGAAATTATGGAATTAATCAATATTAAATTAAACGAATCAGAAGTACACCAGTATGGTCCAAATGTAAAAACAGGACATAATGGCCTTCCTGAATTCATGACATATGAAGCTATTGTTGGAAATGGTCCAAAAATTGCACCAAGCAAACCAAAGGTTGACCCGGGTACAAAACCTAACAAACCTAAAACACCATTCCAACCTGGACCAAAGGTAAATCCTAATCCTAAAGCGTTGAGGGAAGATGATCCAAAAATTGCACCGAGTAAACCAAAGGTTAATCCTGGTACTAAACCAAATAAACCTAAATCTCCACTTAAACCTGGACCTAAAGTTAATCCTTTCCCTAAAGCAACAACTAAGGGAGATAAAAAATAATTTGAAAATATGAAATTATCTAAGAAAAATTTGTTATCTTTAATTAACGAAAATTTAAAAGAGATGGCAATGGATTTTGATACTGCTGATAGACCAAATCCCGATTTACAAGCTAAATTGGCTTCAGGAGATACACCCTTAAAAAAAATACCTTTTCCTAAAACAGGAAACGAACCAAACCAAAATTTCCAAGAACTTTTGGCTTCTGAAAGATATAGACAAATTGTTAATAATGTTAGACAATACACAAACTATCAAGGTACATTAGATGGTACTGAAATGGGTCCATTATTGACAATGATGTATACTGCTCATAATAATATTATTAGACTTGAATCAACACATAAAGAGGCGT
>Ga0209599_10000069_pt1 | contig 74165 bp, 69 predicted proteins | sample Shrwel_input2_FT_FD_187534 | JGI IMG/M metagenome (GOLD analysis project Ga0209599, IMG submission 187534) | Subsurface microbial communities from deep shales in Ohio, USA - Utica-3 well 1 S input2 FT (SPAdes) (version 2) ...
CATGCAGGAATCACTAGATTAAGTGTTTCATTGGCTTGGTCAATAAGGGTTAATGTGTTTTTTTGTTCTAAACGTAATTGGCCAATACGCAACAACACGGTGTGGCGCAAAATTTTGAGGGTTTGTAAACGGCGTTCAAAACGACTGAGTGCGTCTTTTTTGTCTAAATAAGCCTGTTGTGCAAAAACGTTATTGGTTTGTTCGGGTAGATGAGCTAATGCGGCTTGTTCTTCTTCTAAACGTAATTGACCCGCCAACAAATAAACAGTCAACTCTCTAAATTGTTGTTCATTTTTGTTAAATAACTCGGCAAACATTTGTTGCGTTTTTTTGAGCTGATTTAAACGATTTTGGCAAAAAGTGATATTACTTTTAATGTCACGTTCTAGCTCCATAAAACGGCTTTTATTGCTCACCATTTTGCTAAAAAAACGTGAAAAGAAAGAGCTTTCACCTTTATTTTGACTAATCGCTTCAATATCGACTTGCTGTGTTGCCGCCAAAATTAAAGTTAAGTATTTACGTACCCCATCGGCATAATCAGTGCGGGTGACTACCGTCAATTGACTTAAAATACTTTCGGATAATTGACTGGCTTCTGCACCATAATCGGTAACATAACTGGCATCGTCAATACGAATCGTGGCGGTTAATAAGGCGGCGCGATGCAATTCGGCCTCACTAAAAGCGTGGTCATTTAACTCTAAGCGCGTAATGGCGGCATTAATTAAAGCAAGTTTTTCTGCTTCAACAACCGCTTGAACATTGGGTTGAAAAAGGGCTTTGGGCGTATCCATAATGGCTACTTTATGGTGAAAAGTTTTAGGTACAATAGCAGTTGTTTCGTCTGTGACGATAGGCGTGATTTGTTGGTTTTTTTCAGCATTTTTTTGATGAAAAGTTTTAACCACCGATAGTCTCCTATTGATAGACGTTTTTTAAATGCTCACATTTTTTAAAACGCTTATAGACCCATTGGTATTGGCTAGGGTTACGCCTAATTAAGTTTTCAACACTTTTATTAACTGCACACACCGAAGTAAACAAATCTGAGCTATACACTTCAGGTTCTACTTTATCAACCGTGATTTTAAAACCTTTACCTGAAGTATGATGTAAACAGGACAGCATAATCACTTCACATTGGGTTTTTTGAATCAATTTAGAGGCTAAAATACCGCTCCACACCGATACTCCAAAAAAAGGCGCAAACATCCCACCGTTATCATGTGGGGTATGGTCGGGCAAAATAATCGATACGCCACCACTTTTTAAGGCTTTAAAAACGGCTTTAACGCCTTTTTCATCGGTGGGTACGAGTGTGGTATGTAAACGACCACGCGCTTCACGCACAAACTTGTCCATTGCCTGATTTTTACTGGGTTTGTACATAATCACAGGATGTGCGTGTTGACTCACCCACGCATTCATAAACTCCCAATTGCCGTGATGAGGCACTAAAATAAAACAGCCTTTGGGCGATTTAATCGCCTCAAAAAAAAGCTCGGCATTTTCAACTTCGGTCATTTGTTCAATGCTATAGGCGGGTGGCATGCCCCATGTTTTACTAAACTCAAACGCAGTTTGTGCATGATAAATAAGATTTTGTTTGGTAGTTTGGTTAATCCAGCGTTCGTTGTGTTCAGGAAAGCATAATTTTAAATTACGGCGAATTACCCATGCAGGACCGTGAGGAAACCATGCCGCCATACTGCCAATTAACAAACCTAACCATTGTAAAGTAGGCAAAGAAAGGCGACTAAAAAAGCGCAAAATAGACAAGGTAAAGTTGTCTTTTGACGAAAGTTTGGGCGAGGGGCTGTTTTCAAGTTCTGACATAACAACAATCAATAAAAGTCACAAAAGCAAAGCATAAAGGACGACAACGACAATACCAAGCCTAAGCAGGTATAATTTGAGACATTGTTGATATTTAAATCAGGACTTACACATTTTACCGAAATTAAAGAGATAACCGTGTAAGTCTTAAAATGCTAGAGAGTAAAAGATGAGCGATTTTTTAACACCGATTTATGAGTTTTTAGGCTGTGTAACACCACAAGCATGGATTGATGCTGCCATTACTGATATTCCTCGTTTGTTACAAGACCATGCCAATTGTGAAAAAAAAGCGGCCAGTACCGCGATGAATTTGTTATTTAGATATAACGATAAACAGCAATTACAACAACAACTCACGCAGTTGGCGCGTGAAGAGTTATTACATTACGAACAAGTCATGGCTTTAATGAGCAAAAGAGGCATTACCTATCATCATGTGACGAATTCGCGTTATGCAGGCAGTTTACGCAAACATGTGCGTACTTATGAACCACACCATTTAGTCGATGTGTTGATTATTGGTGCTTTTGTAGAGGCGCGCTCTTGTGAGCGTTTTGCCGCCATTGCGCCGTATTTAGATAAAGAGTTAAAGCGGTTTTATCTATTTTTGCTCAAGTCCGAAGCGCGTCATTTTGAGTATTATTTATCGTTGGCACAATTATATAGCCCAGAGCCTATAGATGAGCGTGTGGCTTTTTTTAAAGAACGCGAAGCTGAATTGATTTTGCAAGCCGATAGTGAAGTACGTTTTCATAGTGGTGTGCCGTGTTGATTGATGCTCCCTTTCTCATTGGGTGTAGGTATCTACATATTTTTTTATAGTGTTCCCTCTCCTGTTAGGAGAGGGCTAGGGTGAGGTCTAAAAAAGCTCTATTTTCAGCTTTGTCTATCCCTAAAGCCTGCCATTTATCGCCTTAAATAAACCGTTTATCATAAAAATACCGTTTATCGGCCTGTCGTTAATTCACACTCTCTGTCGCAAATTGACAATTTTTTTGGCGTAAATTTGTTTAAAGTTGTCACAACAAAACGCAAAACCTCTGTAATTAAAAAATAGTGTTTTTACTCTAAAAATAAATTAACAATTTAAACAAAAATAGCCACAAGGCAAAACCGAGGACAACAACCATGTTAAAACATATTATCGCTGCGACTGCTTTAGTTGGTGCAACATTAACCGCTAATACAGCAAATGCTTTTTGTCTGTTTAACTGTGATTACACCAAAACTAAATATCCTGTGGTGTTAGCACCAGGTGTATTAGGTTTTGATAAATTGGTTGGTTTTGTTGATTATTGGTATGGTATTCCGAGTGCGATGCGTGATGGTGGTGCTAAAGTTTACACGACTTCTGCCTCTGCTTTTAACAGCTCAGAAGTGCGTGGCGAACAGTTATTAACCCAAGTCAAAAACATTTTGGCCATTACTGGCGCACAAAAAGTTAATTTGATTGGTCATAGTCATGGTGGCTTTTCGATTCGTTATGTAGCAACCGCTATTCCTACTAAAGTGGCTTCTTTAACCACCGTACATAGCCCAGTTAAGGGTGTACCAGGTGCAAACATTATTACAGGTATTGCGCCTGCTGGTACAGTATCTGGCGCATTGGTTGCCTCTGTGGGTAATGCCGTGTCTAACTTTATTACCTTTTTGGCAGGTAATAGCTATAAAGAAGACTTTATGGCAAGCATGAATTCTTTAACCCCACAAAATGCCGCTGTATTTAATGCTAAACATGCTGCTGGTGTACCAACCACAGCCTGTGGTGAAGGTGCTTATACTGCCAATGGCATTAAAAACTACTCATGGAGTGGTACATCGGCGGTGACTAACATTTTAGACCCCTTAGATACTTTCTTTGGTATTACCAGTTTAGTTGCAACATCCGAAGCCAATGATGGTTTAGTCGGCAAATGTTCTAGCCATTTTGGTAAAGTGATTCGTGACGATTACCCACACAATCATGGTGATGCGATTAACCAATTATTTGGTGTTCGTGGCTTGTTTACGCCAGCTCCTACCGATGTTTATCGTCAACATGCTAACCGCTTAAAATCAGCAGGTGTGTAATTAATAAACTCATTGAGCTTTGATAATAAAAAACTGGTTCAGCTTGCTGAGCCAGTTTTGCTTTTGAGGGACTAAATCCTTTAAACTGCATCGTCCTGAATAATAATTAAAAAGGAAAACAACAATGCAACGTAAATTAGCGATTGCTCTGAGTCTGGTTTTGGCGGTAGTGGCAGTTATTTTATTATGGTTAGCGCGAGATACAGAGCCTACAGCAGCTGTTGATGCGCCCGTCATTAGCCCTAAAGTAACGGGCTTACCCACCCAGCAAGAAGTTGCTGCTGCGATTGAAAAATCAAAAACCGATACCCGCTTTAAAACAGGCCGTGAAAATATGCCTAAATCTTTGAGTGATACCGATGTGGATGGTGCGCTTGAAGTAGACAAAAATGGTAATTTAATTATTGCCCATAGTGTACGTCAGGTATTTGATTATTTTTTGTCAGCGATTGGTGAAGAAGATTTAACCACCATTGTGGCGCGTATTCGTGCTTATATTCGTAACAAACTGGCAGCCTATCCGCAAGCAGCACAACAAGCCGAACAAATTTTAGACTCTTATTTGTCTTATCGTGATGCTTTAGGACGTATCCCACAAATACAGGGCGACCCAAGCCAAAATATCAGTGCAGTGCGTCATCAAAAAGAGCAAATTGCTGCTTTGCGTACCCAATATATGGCACGAGATGTGATTGATGCATTTTTTGGTGATGAGGATGCTTATGACCGTTACACCATGGCACGTATCGAAGTTATGCAAGATAAAAGTTTAAGTGCTACCGAGAAAGCAAAACGTAGTGCCGAATTACTAAATGCCTTGCCGCCTCAATTAAAAGAAAGTGTACAGACGCTCAATAAATATCAAGAGTTGACCACTTTTACCGAAGATTGGAAAACACGCGGTGGGAAGCCCGAAGAATTAAGAGCGATTAGGGAACAAATTGTTGGCGTAGAGGCAACCGAGCGTTTGGAAGCCTTAGATAAAGAAAGGGCAGAGTGGGATACACGGATTAACAGTTATTTGGCCACTCGAGACACCTTGCTTAAAAATCCTGCTTTAAGTGATGCCGAGCGTCAACGCCAACTGAATGACATTAAAAACAAAGATTTTAATGAACAAGAACAAGTGCGAGTAGAGGCTTTTGAAACCATGCACGACCAAGGAATTAAGCCCTAAGATGCGGCTTCGACTCCGCTCAGCCACCACTGCTCCCTGAGCGGAGTCGAAGGAGCAATTGACACAAAAACGGCTATTTTTTAGCCGTTTATCCTTTTGATTTGACCGTTTATCAAGTTGTCGTTTTAAAACAAAAGAATGGCGTTAATTGCCAGTTTTTGGTTGGAAAAAATTTCAAATAGCGCATATATTATCCAAATAGATACAAAATTATCACAAACATGACTTACGCATTGCACCGCAATTAGCGCGTTTTGTGAGCATAAAGCCGTTGTAAACGGTTGAAATGTGAACAAATAAGCGATAACCGCGTAAGTCCTAATAAAGTAAACAAAACATCGCGCTAATAATTATTTTAAAAACAACTCCCAAGAAAGAACCCAAGACAAAAAGCGCAGGATAAAACCATGAAAAAAATACTTGCTACAGCAACTCTTTTAGCAACTTCTTTAGTCGCCTCTCAAGCGCAGGCGTGTTGGTGGTGGGAGGATTGTACCTATACCAAAACCAAATATCCGATGGTGTTTGCGCCAGGTGTGTTAGGCTTTGATAAATTAGTAGGTTTTGTTGATTATTGGTATGGTATTCCTTCTGCCTTAACTTATAGCGGCGGCAAAGTTTATACGACGACTGCTTCGGCCTTAAACAGTTCAGAGGCGCGTGGCGAACAATTATTAACTCAAGTTCAAACTATTTTAGCCATTAGTGGCGCACAAAAAGTCAATTTGTTAGGTCATAGTCATGGTGGTTTTTCGGTGCGTTATGTTGCTACTGCCATTCCGACCAAAGTTGCTTCTTTAACCTTAATTCATAGCCCAGCCAAAGGTAGTCCTGTTGCCGACTTGGTGAATGGTATTGTTCCCGCAGGGACAGCACAAAGTTTCTTGGGGAGTGTTTCTGATGCGGTGATGGGCATTATTGGCTTTTTGGCAGGGAATAATCGTCCTGAAGACTCTTTAGCGGCTTTAGCGTCTTTAACTACCAGTGGTGCAGCAGCCTTTAACGCCGCACATCCTAACGGTGTACCAACGACTGCCTGTGGCGAAGGAGCTTATACCGCTAATGGCATTAAAAACTACTCATGGAATGGCACATCATCGTTCACCAATACCCTTGACCCCTTAGATTATTTCTTTGGTATTACAGGTTTGGCAGGTTCTGAACCTAATGATGGTTTGGTGGGTAAATGCTCTAGCCATTTTGGTAAAGTCTTGCGTGACGATTATCCTTGGAATCATGCCGATGCGATTAACCATACCTTTGGTGTACAAGGTTTATTTGCACCAGATCCTAAAGATGTTTACCGTAGTCATGCTAACCGTTTAAAAAATGCGGGTGTATAAGCCTCAACAAGCAGACTATTTGGCACAACAAAACGACCGCTTTATGCGGTCGTTTGTTTTTGGGAATGTTAGGATTTAAGCATTGCACCGCAATGAGTGCGTTTTGCGCCATCACCCCAACCCTCTTCCAGTGGGAGAGGGAGGAGCGGAGTCGAAGCTAGAATGTATATGTTTCTAAACGAATACCTTGTGCGTCAGCAATAGCAATCACAGCATTGCCTGTTTCTTCTTGCCAATCGCCTAACACAATCCGTTGACCCATTTGCTCATTAGCCAGTCTTAACGTATGAATCATCGGACGATGGGTATGGCCATGTAATAGGCACGTGACTTGTTGTTGTGTCATTACGTCAATAACGGCTTCGGGGGTGACATCCATAATATTTTCGGGTTTGTTGCTATTTTGCATTTTACTTTGTAGTCGCCATAACTCGGCAATTTGTACTCGTTCAGCCAATGGTTTGGCCAGCATGGTTTGTTGCCATAAAGGATGACGACTTTGCGCTCTAAAAGCCATAAATTTGTCATCACGGGTGCATAAGGCATCACCATGCTCGACCAATAGCTTACCCGTTGGCACATCTATAACTGTGCGCTCGCCTAATAATTGGCCACCACAAGCAGCAGCAAAGGTCTCAGCTAATAAAAAATCTCGATTGCCATGCACCAAGTAAAGTGATGTGCCACTTAAGCTAAGTTGTTTAAATGCTTGAATTATTTGTAAATTATAATCACTGTGATTGTCATCACCGACCCAAGCTTCAAATAAATCGCCTAATACATAAAGTGCTTGGGCTTTGCCTTCAAGTTGTTGTAATAAATTTAAAAAGCCTTGAGTGACACGCGGTAAATCAGCGGCGAGATGTAAGTCAGAGATGAAGTAAATTGGTTTCATAAGTAAGAAGTATATGGTTTAAGTGAGAGTAGTTGGGTTATCAAGTTCGTGTAGGAAGATGGTTTTACCCTCACCCTAACCCTCTCCCAGTGGGAGAGGGAACACACTTTTCTGGTTTTTAGTTGGCCAATACTTCAGCACTTTCAATAATGACTGGCTCAACAGGTACATCACCATGACCATTTTTGTTAGAGGTTCTGACACCTTCAATTTTACTCACAATATCCATGCCTTCGGATACTTTACCAAACACGGCATAACCCCAACCTTGTGAAGTTTTACCTGTATGGTTCAAAAAGCTATTGTTTTTGACGTTGATAAAAAATTGGGCAGAGGCGGAATGTGGGTCAGAAGTACGCGCCATAGCAATCGTGCCTACATCGTTTTTTAAGCCATTGTTAGCTTCGTTTTCGATAGGAGCTTTGGTTGATTTTTGGCTCATATTGCTATCAAAACCACCGCCTTGAATCATAAAGCCTGCAATCACACGGTGAAAAATGGTGCCTGTGTAATGACCACTTTTTACATACTCAACAAAGTTAGCTACGGTTTTTGGGGCTTTGACTTCATCAAGGTCTAATACAATACGGCCAAAATTGGTATTTAAGGCAACTTTCATCATCATTATCCTAGGTTAAAAAATGGGGACTGGGTTATTAGGGTCTGTTGACGTTTTGATTGTGGTTGTGAAAGAAACTATTTTTTAGAGGATACGCGGCGTGAATCGCGTAGTTTGGTTATTCCAAATAAGCGATGAACAACAAAGTAGCCTCAAAAAATAGCTCTTTCCCTTCGGGTTGCGTTAAAAATTGGCTCATACTGTGTTACAAAACTAGCCAATAGAATAACTATTAGCTTCGTTTTGTGCCTTGTCTGAGTCAATTTTTATCAGCAACGCAGCTCACACGCAAAACGTCAACAGCCCCTATCATGCAACACTGCTATTTTAAGCCAACATAAAGCCGCTAAACAGCCTTTCATGCCAACAAAACGAAGATAAGTACTTAAGTCATTGAATGAACACTTGAGACAGAGCCACGCAATCGCTAGACTCTCTCTTAGGACTTACGCGGTTATCGCTTATTTGTTCGCTAAATAATCGTTTTTAACGATTTTTGGCTCACAAAACGCGCTAATTGCAGCACAATGCGCAAGTCCTGTCTCTTTTATTTGCTGGCCGTTAATCATAGAGGCTGGCATCAAGCTTGTCATGCGAGTTGTTTTAATGGAAGCCAAAGATTTTATCCGCGCACAGATTGTTAATGATTTAGAAACGGGCAAACATGCCAAAGTGATTACCCGTTTTCCACCCGAGCCAAATGGTTATTTACATATTGGTCATGCCAAATCGATTTGTTTAAATTTTGGGGTGGCGGTTGAAAGTCAGGGCGAATGTCATTTACGTTTTGATGATACCAATCCCGAAAAAGAGTCCCAAGAATATATTGATGCCATTAAACGTGACGTGGCTTGGCTAGGTTTTCAGTGGGCAGGCAAGGTACGTTATGCCTCCGATTATTTTGATGCTTTACACCAATATGCCATTGATTTAATTAACATGGGCAAGGCTTATGTTGACTCGCAAAGCCCTGAGCAAATTCAACAAAATCGCGGTAGCTTTAGCGAAGCAGGAACTAATTCGCCGTATCGTGAGCGTAGTATCGCCGAAAATTTGGCTTTATTTGAAAAAATGCGTTTAGGTGAGTTTGCCGAAGGTGAATGTGTGTTACGCGCCAAAATTGATATGGCTTCGGGCAATATTAATTTGCGTGACCCTGTCATTTATCGTATTAAAAAAGTGGCGCATCATCAAACAGGCGATAAATGGCTGATTTATCCTATGTATGATTATACTCACCCGATTTCTGATGCCATTGAAAACATTACCCATTCTTTGTGTACCTTAGAGTTTGAAGACCATCGACCTTTTTATGATTGGTTGTTAGATACTGTCAAAACACCTGCCCATCCACAACAAATAGAATTTTCACGTTTAAACTTAAACTACACGGTGACTAGCAAACGTAAGTTAAAAAAGTTGGTTGATGAAGGTGTAGTACAAGGTTGGGACGACCCACGTTTGCCCACGATTGCAGGTTTGCGCCGCCGTGGTTATACCCCCGAGTCGTTACGCGATTTTTGTGAGCGCATTGGTATTAGTAAAAGTGATGGTGTGGTCGATTTTGGCTTACTGGAGTTTTGTATTCGTAACCATCTCGAAAACACTGCTCCGCGTGCGATGGCGGTCTTAAATCCCTTAAAAGTGGTGATTACCAATGTTGCCGATGAAGTATTGACCGTGAGTTCGGCACGTCACCCTAATTTACCCGAGTTAGGTACACGCGATATTCCGTTTACTCAAAGCATTTATATTGATGCGGCTGATTTTAGCGAGCAGCCACCCAAAGGCTTTAAGCGTTTAGTGTTAGGTGGCGAAGTACGTTTGCGTCATAGCTATGTGATTAAATGCGATGAAGTGATTAAAAACGAAGCTGGCGAGATTGTTGAGTTACGTTGTAGTGCTGACTTAAATACTTTAGGTAAAAATCCTGAAGGTCGTAAGGTCAAAGGTGTGATTCAGTGGGTATCGGCAACTTTGGGTGTACCTGCCGAAATTCGTTTGTATGACCGTTTGTTTACCCAACCCGACCCAGAATCAGGCGATAGTTTTTTAGATTGCATTAATGCTGATGCGTTTAAAGTGACACAAGCGATTGTCGAGCCGAGTTTGGCCAGCGCACAACCCGAAGAGCGTTTTCAATTTGAACGTGAAGGCTATTTTGTTGCCGATTTAAAAGATTGTGTGGATGGTAAACTGGTGTTTAACAAAACGGTGGGCTTGCGTGATTCGTGGGGCGGGGCGTAAATGTAGTAGGGGTAGCCTTTGTGGCTACCCTTAAATTAAATTGGGTAACCACAAGGTTCGCGCCCCTACGATAATTCAGGATAACCACAAGGATTATCCCTACAATTATTCTTCTGGATTAACAAAAGCGCGTAACACTTCTTGTTGCTGTTGTTTGCGCGTAATGTCTTGGGCTAAACGGGCGCGGTCGCTAGGGTTGATATTGATAAAATACACGCCCGTTCTAAAACCTTCTAAATCTTCATCTTCGCAATACACCACCCTTGCTGTGGCGGCAATATGATAATGATGTTCAAGATGACTAATCGCCAAATGTAAATGTGTGCCTGGTGTAATGGCTTCTGGCGCATGAAACGACAAACCACTTTCACTTAAATTTACTTGTTGAGGAATAGGCGATAATAACTTAGCCAAGCCGTCATAAATTGCACCTGTTAATAATTCAATTTTTAAGTTAAGTGCTTGAAATAAACCATGTAAGCGTTCGTTTTCGCGCTCTAATAATTGCATTTGGCTACGTTGTACGCTGTCAACCTGTTCCATCTCGGCAAACAAAGTAAAATAACGCGGCAAAGAAAAATTACCATCATAAGGGTCTTTAAGAGCTTCGGTGCTGCTAATCGGTTGATAATGTAAGGATAACGTAGAATCTACACGATTTAGTAAGCGTCTTTCAAAAGGACTGTCAGCAGAGGGCTTAATCATGATTATTAACTCATCAGGCATACTTGCCGTGTTTGTGTGTCGTTTGTTTTTTTGAGCCTAAATTAGTTTTAGGACTCGGTGTTAAGTGCTTATGCTCTAATTTATGAGAATTTGGTTCTTTTTGCCATAGTTTTAGCTTTTTAAGTACAGAAACTGTATCTAGCACTAAGCAGTTGTTTGGCAAATCAGCGATAATCGCGCCCGTCACCCATAGTATGGTCAAACTTTTACCATGTTCAAGCCCGTTTCGCTACTGATTGGATTACGTTACACACGCGCTAAACGCCGTAATCATTTTATTTCCTTTATTTCTTTAACCTCAATCATCGGTTTGATGTTGGGCGTGGCGGTATTAATTACCGTATTGTCGGTCATGAATGGCTTTGATAAAGAGCTTAAAAACCGTATTTTGGGCATGATACCTCATGCCACCTTAAGTTCCCGCGAACCCTTTCACGATTGGCCAAGATTAGCCGAGATTGCCAAACAAAATCCGCAAGTTATGGCGGTTGCACCTTATAGTCAATTACAAGGCATGCTAACCGCGAATGGTCAAGTGACAGGCGCAATGATTTCGGGTATTGACCCTGTTTATGAACAACAGGTATCGATTATTGGCAAACACATGGAGCTAGGTCGTTTAGACGCATTGCAAGCCGATGGTTTTGGTATTGTGTTGGGTGAAGGGCTGGCTAATAACTTGGGTTTGCATCTTGGCGATAAAATGACACTGGTGTTGCCCGAAGCGGCGGTATCACCCGCAGGTGTCATTCCACGTTTTAAGCGTTTTACTGTGGTAGGTATTTTTAAAGTCGGGGCAGATGTGGATGGTTTGCTGGCCTATATTCATATTGCCGATGCAGGTAAATTATTAAGAATTGGTGACCAAGTACAAGGGGTACGTTTGCAATTGCATGATATTTTTGAGTCTCGGCCTGTGTTAATGAATTTATTAGGTCAATTACCTGATTATTTTTATGGCAACGACTGGACACAAACGCATGGTAATTTATTTAGTGCTATTCAAATGGAAAAAGCGATGATGGCGTTGTTATTACTGTTAATTGTGACGGTGGCGGCGTTTAACATTGTCTCTAGTTTGGTGATGGTGGTGACTGACAAAAAAGCCGATATTGCCATATTGCGTACTTTGGGGGCATCACCACAAACCATTACTCGTATTTTTATGGTGCAAGGTGCGGTGATTGGTCTGTTTGGTACAGTAGGCGGCGTGCTGTTGGGAGTGTTAATGGCAACACAGATTAGCGGATTTATTTCGTGGTTAGAGCATATAACAGGCATGTCATTTTTTGGAGCGTATTTTATCAATTATTTGCCTTCGGAATTAAAAGCCAGCGATGTGTTGTGGGTCAGTTTGGTCTCGGCTTTTTTAAGTTTTTTAGCCACGATTTATCCTGCTCGCCGCGCTGCTAAAGTACAACCTGCCGAGGCTTTACGTTATGAATAATACGGTATTACAAGCAACCCAATTGACCAAGTCATTTAACGAAGGTTTGCAAGCGGTTGATGTGTTAAAAAATGTCAATTTAAGCATTATGCGCGGCGAGTTTGTGGCGATTGTGGGCAGTTCTGGCTCGGGCAAAAGTACCTTATTGCATATTTTGGGTGGTTTAGATGTGCCAACTAGCGGTAAAGTCAGCATTTTAGGCCAGCCTTTGAGTGAGTTAAATGAAACTAAACGGGGTGAGTTGCGTAATCGTCACTTAGGTTTTGTGTATCAGTTTCATCATTTATTGGCCGAGTTTAGTGCGCTCGAAAATGTCGCTATGCCCTTGTTGCTGCGTGCAGATTGTTCGGTACAAGAGAGTGAGCAACGCGCTACCGCTTTATTAACACGCGTGGGTTTGGCGCATCGTTTGCAACATAAGCCTGCGGAGTTGTCGGGTGGTGAGCGGCAACGTGTGGCTTTGGCGCGGGCTTTAGTGACTAAACCTGATGTGATATTGGCCGATGAGCCAACAGGTAATTTAGACCATCAAACCGCAGTCGAGATTCAGGCTTTGTTGCAAGAGCTAAAACAAGAGCTGGGTATGAGTTTGGTGATTGTGACCCATGACCGTGAGTTGGCACAGTCAGCCGATAGAATATTGACGATGCAAAGTGGGGAGTTGGTTTGAGGGGGCAATAACCGAAGAGTCGTAGCGCGGTAGGCTGGGCATTTTGCCCAGCTGATTGATTGCAAAGGGTATTTTTTAATTTTATTAAAATTGCTGGGCTAAAGCCGCAGCCCACTTAAAATCACGGTTCTTTTTTTGACGTGGCTTGACGAAATTGGCGGTTATTCCATGCTTTAGTGACATGATAACGCCAATACCAATTCATTGCTAAATAACCAATACAACCAAATAAAAAGCCCGTCACTAACATACCCAATAAAATCGGTTCAAGATGCTGAATCAGTGCTAAGTTTTGCGGTGTATGTTTGGTTCCCGAAAAAAAACCACTCACTAAAGAACCTAAATTTTCGACTAAACGCGTTAATGTTTCGCCGTTAATCATGGGCTTTTGGAGTAAAGATGCCCCCACAAAATACGAAACATAAATCACAGGAATCATGGTTAATGGATTACTAATCCACACTAACACCACACATAACGGCAAATTAACCCGAAAAATAAGGGCAGCTATTGCCGCAGGTAACATTTGAAAAGGCATGGGTAAAAAAGCACACCACAATCCCCAAAACATGGCACCTGATGCAGAGTGACGGTTCAAATGCCACAAATTAGGGTCTTGCAAGCGATGACGTAAAAAACCTAAGCCCTGCATATTGGCAATTTTTTCGGGGGCTGGTAGGTATTTACGAATAATGTGCTTAGGCATGCAATAGACCTGTGGTTTTTACGGCGTGCGATTGTTGACGATTTATGGCCATTCTGCAATCTTCTTACGCTAATATCCGTAGCAAATTGTAATATGCACCCAAGGAAAAGCATCATGGAACGATATTTAATTGCCGCCGTGTTAGGTGTGCTGTCTTTATTAGTATGGCCAACATTACCGCCTTTGCATTATTTAATCGCAGGATGGGTGTTAGTTGGTGTTTTTACTTTGCGCTGGCGGCGTTTTGATGTGTTGTTAATCTGTTTGACCACAACCACATGGGCAGTGTATTGCGCGCAACACTATCAATCGTCTTTGCCGCCCTCAACACTCGAAAATCAAGCTTTTAAAGTACAAGTACGCATTGAGGGTTTAAGCGAAAAAACCGCTTATGGTATGCGTTTTAGAGCAACACCGCTTAAAATTTTATCACGCATTGATTATCAATTACCTGCCCATAGCCAATGGCAATTAACCTCGCAACATACTTTAGACCTGCGACCACAACAAGTTTGGCAAATGACCGTGACTTTACGCCGTCCGCATGGTGTGGCATCGGCTGGGGCTTTTGATTATCAAGTATGGTTATTAAGTGAAGGTATTACTGCAACGGGTAAAGTGGGACGTGCGAAGTTAATACACCGTGCTGACTGGTCGGTTGATGAATGGCGATTACAAATTAGAGAAAAGTTTGTTGCGAATTTTGCCCAACAAGAAAATGCAGGGGTGGTACTGGCCTTATTAACGGGCGATAGAGCCTTAGTCAGTGATAAAGCATGGGAGTTATATGCGGCAACAGGCATTAGTCATTTAATGGCAATTTCGGGCGCACATGTGATGCTGGCCGCTTTTGCCGTAACGCATATTCTGGTTTGGTTGTTAAAGTGTTATCCGTCCTTATTTTTGCGTGTGCCATTAGCACAAATAAAATTACCGTTAATGCTTTTGGTGGCGGTCGCTTATGGCTTTTTGGCAGGATTGTCTTTGCCTACCTTACGCACGTTGTTGATGGTGTCTTTGGCCTTGTGCCTGACAGGATTACGTCAAGAAGTTCCCATTACGCGGATTTTGCTACTGGCGTTAACCCTATTATTGCTGTGGCAACCACTCTCGGTACATTCGATTGGTTTATGGTTGTCATTTACGGCCGTTGCCTTGCTGTTATTGTGGTCGGGCATGATGCGTCAGGAACATAAAATCAAACGTTTTGTGCGTGTGCAACTGTGGTTAAGTGTGGCTTTAGTGCCAATTACCTTGGCTTTTTTTGGCAAGTTGTCTTTGGTTGCACCGTTGGCTAATTTTTTGGCGATTCCTGTGGTGAGCTTGTGTATTGTCCCGTTGGCATTGTTGGGCTTGTTATCTGATGTAGTTGAACCCATACAACACCTCTGTTGGCAGTTAGCCATTTATGCGGTGAATGGTTTAAATGGTTATTTAGGTGTTTTGGCTAATATGCCCTACGCCCAACAAAGTTGGCTGTTGTCGCCAGTCGCGCTGTGGTTTTTGTCATTATTATTGCTGATGTGGTTGTTGCCCAAAGGCGTGTTACCACGCTTGCTTACGCCATTATTTGTTTTAGCTATTGTCTGTCGATGGCCGATGTTAGCCAAAGGTGAAGCGCAATTAAGTATTATTGATGTCGGGCAAGGCTTGAGCGTGTTGGTACAAACCAAACATCATGCTTTGTTGTACGATACAGGCGCAAATGCCAATGCGGGCGAGCGGATTATCAACCCGTATTTAGCATGGTTGCAGTTAAGGCGTTTAGATACCTTAATGATTAGCCACAACGATAAAGACCATACGGGCGGAGCAGATGCGCTATTGGCGCAGTTTACACCTAAACAGGTGATGTATAGTGCCAGTCCAGAGGGGTATCAGCTTGCTCCATCTATCCCGCAACGGCTGTGTTATGCAGGACAGCAATGGCACTGGGACGAGGTGCATTTTCAGGTGTTATCGCCGATTGAGGGGGTAAATTATGATAAAGATAATAATCGTTCTTGTGTGTTGCGCGTCAGTGGACAGGGTTTTAGTGTGTTGTTGACGGGCGATATTGAAGCACCTGCCGAAAAATTATTAGTCAAACAGGCAGCAAATTTACAAAGTGATATTTTAGTTCTTGGGCATCATGGCAGTAAAACATCTTCTACGCCTGAGTTTTTGGCACAAGTGAATGCGCAATTAGCGATTGTGTCGGCGGGTTATCGTAATCAATTTAATCATCCATCGCCGCCCGTTATCCAACGTTTAATACAAAGCCAAACCGTGATTGATAACACCATTGACCACGGAACATTACGTTATCATTTGACAAAACAGGGTATTATTAGCCGCGAAGCGTGGCGACAACGTGGCCATTACTGGCTAAATGCGCCCTAAATGGGTAAAGTAGCAGCGTTTTGTTTGTCTTAACCCTTATTCTAGCTCTCCCTCAAAAGTAGAGAGTTGCGGTGAGGGGAAACCCCAAAAAATACATGAGGAAGATAACGTGTGGGAATTAGTTAAATCGGGCGGTTTATTGATGTTGCCGATTTTAATCGCATCGGTTTTGGCAATGGCGATTTGTTTTGAACGTGCATGGGCTTTAAGAGCCAGTCGGGTTGCACCGCCTAATTTATTGGCCGAAGTATGGGGTTGGATAAAAAACAATCAACTTGATGCCGATAAATTGCGCCAATTAAAAGCTAATTCGCCTTTGGGGGAAATTTTGGCCGCAGGTTTACTTAACTCACGTCATGGGCGTGAGATTATGAAAGAATGTATTGAAGAAAGAGCCAATGTCGTCATTCATCACATGGAACGCTATTTAACCATTTTAGGCACATTAGCGATGATTTCGCCGTTGTTAGGTTTGTTAGGCACAGTCGTAGGCATTATTGAAGCGTTTATGGCTATTAACAGCTCAGGCATGGGCGACCCTGCTTTGTTGGCGAGTGGTATTTCTAAAGCCTTAATTACCACCGCAGGCGGTTTGTTTGTGGCGATTCCCGCGATGATTATGCACCGTTATTTTGCGCGTCATATTGCCACTATGGCGGTAGAAATGGAGCAGCAAGCCATTAAGTTGGTTGATATAGTTCACGGTGATCGTGAAGTTGATTTTCAGCCATAGGTGACGACATTATGAAGTTTCGCCGTCCTCAACCCGAAAATCTCGAAATTAACCTCACGCCGTTAATTGATTGTTTGTTGTTTTTAATTATCTTTTTGATGATTTCGACCACTTTTAACAAGGCGAGTAAATTACAGATTGTCTTGCCCGAAGCCAAAGGTGAGGCAGCTAAACCCTCAAAAGCCAAGTCGATTGAAATTGGTGTCAGTGCCGCAGGAACTTATACTATTAACGGTCAAGAACTCGCCGTCAAAGATGCCAAAAGCCTACAAAGTGCCATCGAAAAAGCCAGCGATGGCAAACGTGATATGCCATTTATTATTGCTGCCGATGGTAAAGCCAGTCATCAAGCGGTGATTACCGTGATGGACGTAGCAGGACAAATGGGTTTTGTGAATTTAAGCATTAGTACCCGCGTGGCTAACGAGGGTGGACAATGACCGCAACCACAGGTTGGCAAACCTATAAACGTTTATTAGGTTATAGTAAAACCTATTGGCGTGCTTTTGCTTTAGGAATTTTGGGCTTTATTATTAATGCTCAAACCGAGTGGGCAGCCGCCGAACAAATTAAATTTATTATCAATGCCATTCAAGAGAAAAACCAAGCCGATAAAAATTTGTTTCCTTTATTGGTGATTGGTATTTTCTTTTTTCGGGGTGTGGGTACGTTTATGGGAACGTACTATTTGTCTTTAGTGGCACGGCATGTGGTGTATCAATTACGCAAAGAGCTATTTGCTAAACTTTTAGTGTTGCCTAATCACTATTACCATTTGCATTCGGCAGGACATTTAAGTGCTAAGTTGATTTATGATGCCGAGCAAGTGACCGAAGCGGCGAGCGAAGCCTTAAAAACCTTAGTGCGTGAAGGGTTTGTGGTAATTGGATTATTGGGTTATCTGTTTTATACCAATTGGAAATTATCACTTTCCTTATTAGTTGTAGGCCCGATTGCGGCTGCTTTAGTGCGTACTGCCAGTAAACGCTTTCGTAAACTTTCGCATAAAATCCAAAATACGATGGGCGATGTGAATCATATCGTTAACGAAACAATTCAAGGTTTTGCGGTAGTTAAAAGTTATGGTGGCCAAGCCTTTGAAACACAGCGTTTTGAAAAAGCATCGCAAGAAAATCTCAAACAAAGTATGAAAATGGTGGTGACTTCCGCCTTAAATACGCCTGTTATTCAATTTTTAATGGCGATAGCGATGGGGGCGGTGGTGTGGTTGGCTTTGCAGCCACACATTTTGGGCGATGTGTCCGCAGGGGCATTTGTGGCCTATATTACTGCCGCAGGCTTATTGTCCAAACCTGTGCGTTCCTTGACCGATGTTAATAGCAAAATTCAAAAAGGCATTGCGGCGGCACAATCGGTTTTTGAGTTATTAGATACTCCCGTTGAGCAAGAAACAGGCAGTTATCAAACCGCTAAAGCCCAAGGCCAATTAGAGTTTAAGAGCTTATCGTTTCGTTATCCTACAGGCGAAGAAGTATTACATAACATCAATTTAACCATTCCCGCAGGTAAAACGGTGGCCTTGGTTGGACGTTCTGGCTCAGGCAAAAGTACCTTAGTGAGCTTGTTACCGCGTTTTTATGAAGTCACAGATGGTCAAATTTTATTAGATGGTCACGCTTTGTCCGAATACACGTTGGCTAATTTACGTGAGCAAATAGCAACCGTCAGTCAAAAAGTGATGCTTTTTGATAACAGTATTCGCCACAATATTGCTTATGGTGACTTAGCGACAAAGTCTGATGCCGAAGTGGAGGCCGCTGCCAAAGCTGCTTATGCCCATGATTTCATTATGAAACTGCCCGAAGGTTATCAAACTCGTGTCGGTCAGGACGGTACACAGTTATCGGGTGGACAACGTCAGCGTATTGCCATTGCTCGTGCCTTGCTCAAAGATGCCCCGATTTTAATTTTAGATGAAGCAACTTCGGCTTTAGATAACGAATCAGAGTTTTATATTCAAGCAGCCTTAGAAACTGTCATGAAAAATCGTACTACCTTAGTCATTGCTCATCGCTTATCGACTATCGAAAAAGCCGATTTAATTGTCGTTTTAGAAGCAGGACGGATTATTGAGCAAGGCACTCATCAGCAGTTATTAGCGCAAGGGGGAATGTATGCCCAATTGCATAGCCGCCATTTTGCCGATGATAGCGAATTGCCAATATGAGTCAGTCTTTGGTGCAAGCATGGTATAAAGGTCATTGGGCATTGTGCTTGCTTGCACCGTTGTCAGCTTTGTATCGCATGGTTATCACGCTAAGGCGCATAGGCTATCAACGTGGCTACTTAAAAAGTCATCAATTTGAGATACCTGTGATTGTGGTGGGCAATATTACGGTGGGTGGTACAGGTAAAACGCCGCTCACCTTGGCTATCGTTGCACAGCTTAAAACACACGGTTATCGTCCTGTGATTGTCAGTCGCGGTTATGGTGGCCACACCGATTATCCTGCGCGAGTGACTGCACAAAGTACGCCACAGCAAGTGGGTGATGAATCGTTGTTAATGTTTTTACAAAGCGGTGTGCCTGTTGTGGTTGCACCCAAACGTGCCGAGGCGGTGGCTTATGTCTTGGCACACAAGCTGGGTAATGTGGTGCTGTGTGATGATGGTTTACAGCATTATGCTTTGGCGCGTGATATAGAAATTGTGGTGATTGATGGGGCGCGTGGTTTGGGTAACGGTCATGTATTGCCACAAGGTGCATTACGCGAACCCGCTACGCGTTTAAATACGGTTGATTTGATTGTGGTTAATGGCGCAGGTTATCAGCATCCGCAGGCGCACACGATGAGCTTACAAGCAGGACAATGGTTGCCTGTGGGTAAGTCACTGTCAAATGCACTGATGCCAGAGCCACCACAAAAAATTCATGCCGTGGCAGGCATTGGCAATCCTGAACGATTTTTTAATCAGTTGCAGCAACAGGGATATGACGTGATTAAACATCCTTTTGCTGATCACCATCAATTTAGTGCCACAGACTTACAATTTGCCGACAATTTACCTGTCGTGATGACCGCTAAAGATGCGGTCAAATGTCAAACCTTTAGCCGTGATAATATGTGGCAAGTGCCTGTTAGCGCACAGTTATCAGATGGGTTTTATGATTTGTTAATGACTAAGCTGCAAGATATTATATTGAGACAACATCATGTTAGATAAAAAACTATTAGCGATTTTAGTGTGTCCTATTTGTCAGGGCAGTTTATTGTATCATCCGCAACAACAAGAATTAGTATGCAAAGCCGATGGCTTGGCTTTTCCAATTCGGGACGATATTCCAGTCATGCTCGAAAGCGAAGCACGCGCTTTAACCCTTGATGAAAAATTAGGATAAACAGCGATGACCGATTTTAAAGTTGTTATTCCTGCACGTTATGGCTCGAGTCGTTTAGCGGCCAAACCCTTATTAGACATTGCGGGCAAGCCGATGGTGGTTCATGTTTATGAACGGGCATTATTAAGCAACGCCAAAACGGTGGTCGTTGCTACCGATGATGAGCGTATTGCCCAAGCTCTCAAACCTTATGGCGCAACCGTCGTGATGACCTCAACTCAGCATCCATCAGGTACAGACCGTTTGCAAGAAGTCGCTGCCAAAATGGGATGGGCAAAGGACGATATTATTGTCAATGTGCAAGGTGATGAGCCACTGATTCCCCCCGAAGTTATCAATCAAGTAGCGGCCAACTTAGCAGCACATTCACAAGCAGGCATAGCTACCCTTGCCGAGCCTATTGAAACCATTGAACAACTGACTAATCCTAATATCGTTAAATTGGTACGCGATGCCAACAATATGGCCATGTATTTTAGCCGTGCGCCTATGCCGTGGGCGCGTGATGCCTTTAGTAATGGCATCAACGCCTTACCTGCTAACGATTTATATTTACGCCATTTGGGTATTTATGCCTATAGAGTCAGTTTTTTAAATAGTTATGTGCAATGGCCTCCTGCGGTATTAGAACAAGTGGAAGCTTTAGAACAGTTACGCGCCTTGTATTATGGCGTAAAAATTCATGTTGATAAAAGCTGTGTCAGTTTACCTGCGGGCGTAGATACGATGGCGGATTTAGAGCGTGTGAGAGCATTGTTTGCTCAACAACAAGCCAGTGTGTCAGCAAAAACAGCCGTTGCCGCGCCAAGTAATGCCTCAGAAAAAATTAAAATATTGTTTGTCTGTTTAGGTAATATCTGCCGCTCACCCACTGCCGAAGGGGTGTTTAAAACTATGGTCGAAAAATCGGGTTGGCAAGACCTATTCACCATCGACTCCGCAGGAACAGCCGCCTATTATGTTGGCGAGCCACCTGATAAACGCGCTCAAAAACACGCCAAAGCGCGTGGCTATGATTTGTCTAAACTCAGAGCGCGTTTTATCTCGCCACAAGATTTTAAAAAGTTTGATTACATCTTAGTCATGGATAAAAAGAACTTTGCCGAAATGGAAAAGGTACAAAAGTATTGCAAAGATGCTACCGCTAAATTGCAATTATTTTTAGACTTTCATCCTAGCCAGCAGCAAGGCCAAGAAGTACCAGACCCTTATACGGGCGGGGATGACGGCTTTGAAGCGGTGTTAGATTTGGTAGAACCTGCTGCCGAAAATTTGCTTAAAACGGTATTAACCCAAAAAGGTTTAATTAATTGTGGCTGTTAATCGTTCAACTTTGCGCTTTATTGAGCAAGCGGATTTAACAGCGCGTAATACCTTTGCTATTGCTGCCACTGCACGGTTTTTGGCCGAAGTTTATAGCGAAAGCCAATTAGTTGCTTTACTGAATACCGTCACCGCCAAACGTTTACCGATATTGGTGGTGGGTGGCGGTAGCAATATGGTGTTAAGCCAAGACTATCAGGGTTTAGTCATTTGTCCGCAATTATTGGGCATTCGTTGTGTGTCTCAAGACCAAACAATGGTATTAGTAGAGGCGGCAGCAGGCGAAAACTGGCATCAATTTGTCCAACATTGTCTTGCACAAGGTTGGTATGGTTTAGAAAACTTATCGTTAATTGCAGGAACAGTGGGCGCAGCACCTGTACAAAATATTGGCGCGTATGGTGTTGAATTAAAAGATAGTTTTGTTAGTTTACGTGCGGTTTGTCGGCAAACAGGTCAAATACGTGAGTTTAGTCGTGCCGAATGTGAATTTGGCTACCGCGATAGTGTTTTTAAACGTCAATACAAAGACCAATACATTATTACTGCCGTGCGTTTTAAATTATCCAAAGTTGCAAAGGTTTCGTTAAAGTATGGTGATATTCATCAGCAGCTAAACAGTAAAAGTATTACTACACCAACGCCACAACAAGTCGCTCAAGCCGTGATTGCGATTCGTCAACGTAAATTACCCGACCCTGCACAAATCGGTAATGCAGGCAGTTTTTTTAAAAATCCAGTCATCAGTCAAGCACAATTTGAAGTGTTAAAACAATACTATCCACAGGTTGTGTCCTATCCACAAGCACAAAGCGTTAAATTGGCCGCAGGGTGGTTAATTGAGCAAGCAGGGTGGAAAGGGCAAAGTTTAGGCCAAGCAGGCGTTTACCAAAAACAAGCGTTGGTATTGGTGAATCGTGGCGCGGCAACAGGCCAAGAAGTGGTTAATTTAGCACAGGCGATTCAAAAAAGCGTGTTAGAAAAGTTTGGTGTCAGCTTAGAAATAGAAGTGAATATCATTTAGCGATAATCCTTGTGGTTGTCCTAAAGTGTGTAATACGAGTAATCGTGAAAACTTACAACAAAGACTGTTCTACCATACTCGCAAATTCCGCAATCAATGACTGACGACTGACTAGCGGAGAAGGCTTGCTGATATAACGCAATAAGGTAAACAAAATACTATTCGTAAGAATATACAGCCGCGCAGGTAGGTCAACCGTGTCGTGGCTAATGCGAGTAGGTTGTTGTAATAAATACACGCTCAACACGGAAAGCATTTTTTGCTCTAAAACATCCATACCACTGACAAAATCCAGTTGCGACCAATTACGCACAACTTGTAAATATAAGCCATTATCTGCCGCTAAATAATCCCAAACATCATTCAGTAAGGTCGTCACCCAAACAGACAAAGTAAAAGGCTCTAGCGTCATGTTTTGCTTATCCACTAACGCCATCAGTTTTTCAACAATACGCTCTAGCAATGCTTCATATAAATCTTCTTTATTATCAAAGTATTGATAAAGCGAACCGATACTAATACCCGCCTGTTCCGCAATACGCGCAGTCGTTGCCGCCGCCAAACCGTGTTTAGCAATGACGATAGCCGTTGCATCAATAATACTGGCAACCAATAACCGAGAACGCGCTTGCTTGGGAATTTTACGCATGACATTTTGCTCAATAATGCGAGTTGAATGCGACTAATTATTCACATTATAGTGGTTTTACGGATTAAAAACTCAGGACTTACGCATCGCACCGCGATTAGCCCGTTTTGTGAGCATGAAGCCGTCTAAAGCGGCTGTGAAATGCGAACAAATAAGCGATAACCGCGTAAGTCCTAAACTGAACGAGCTACTACCATGCGCGATTTATTTTGGGCGAGAAAAGAATTAGCTACCTTAGACCCCGTGCGCGATGCCCGTCGCTATGCACAAATCACCTTTGAAACTCGTTTTGGGCAACCGATGTTTATTCATGCCCTGTTTTCCGCAGCCTTTGCTTTTAACATGGGCGACCCTAAAATTGCCGCAGTGCTGTATCGTGATGGTTCAGGCACGATTATTAAACATACGCGCCAACGTAACTTTGAAACCTTAGTGTTTTTTGGCTTGATTTATCAACATGGTGATGATGCTGAAGGACAAAAAATCATTGCCAAAATGAGCAATATTCACAAACATTTTAATATCAGTAACGATTTGTTTTTATACACCTTATCAACATTAGCGTGTTTGCCTCGGCGTATTTCTGAGCGTTTTGCAGGGGAACACGGTTTAACGAAAGATGAATTAGAATCGCAATTTCAATTGTGGCGACGTGTTGGCGAGTTAATGGGCATTAAAGAGATTCCCGCCAGCCAAGACGCGTTTTTAGCATGGATGATTGACTATGAACGTCGTCATTTTAGCCCAACTCCTGCCGCTACAATGGTGATTGCCGCACTCGCTCAGGAATGGGCAGAATATTGGTATCCCAAACCCTTACAAGCATGGGGCGAAGGTTTATTTTACGCCTTAATCGACCCCGAATTACGCGCACGACTCAATTTGCGCGAGCCTTCGGAAGCACAAACTTTAGCGGCAAAAATGGCGGTGAGGAGTTTTATTCGTGGTGTCAGATTATTGCCTGACACTAAGGAGCGGAGTTTGGTTGAGCGATTTAGTAAAAAGTAATTATATGGCGTGGTTTGGATGTTGTGTAGAAAAATACGGGAGATAAATACGCAAGGCAAGCCCTTGTTTGGCAAAGTATTAACCAATGTTTTTACACACAGCAATTGTTTAGGACTTAAGTGCTGATCGCTTATTTACTCACTATCCAATAAAAACTAAGGGGCTTTTCAGCCCCTTAGTTTTATGTGGCTTTAACTAGCCAAACTATCAGCAATCGCTTTTTGCTTTTTTTCCGCAAGGAAAAAAGCCGCAATCACTTCTGCGCCCGTAACAGGTTTTGCATCTGGCACAAAAGCAGCAATGTACTCACCTACGGTTTTCCATGTGGCAGCAGGCATGACCAACACGTCACCACTCGGTTCAGGCGTAGTTGCTTCTGCTACGACTGATGCTTCTACAGCCGCTACTTCGGGAACTTCAACCACTTCAACGGCCGTTGTTTCTTCGCTTGGAGCGGGTGTTGCCACAACTTCAATCTCAGTAGGTGTTGCGCTAATCGCGTTTTCAACAACGGTTGTTGGTACAGCCAAAGCCTCAGCAATCGCCTTTTGATTTTTTTCCGCAAGGAAAAAAGCGGCAACGACTTCTGCGCCCGTCACAGGTTTAGCTTCTGGTACAAAAGCGGCAATATATTCACCAACAGTGTACCATTTGAGGGCAGGGGCAACGATAGCTTGCGGTGGGTTGGCGGCTAATGCCGATAACTCATTGGCTAAACGGGTCAATGCTTCAGCACGTTCTTTTTCGGCTTGCTCGGCAGCAATACGCGCTGCTTCTGCTTGCTCAAGAGCCAATTTTTCCGCAGCTTCTTTAGCCTGCTGTTCTGCTACTAAACGCTCGGCTTCTTCACGCACGGCACGTTCAGCCGCTTCACGCTCACGGCGACGACGTTCACGCGGGTCGTTAGCGGCGCGAGTTGGTGCAGCCACAACGGGTGCAACGACTTCGGGAGCCGCTTCAGCTACAACGACTTCGGCAACGGCTGTTTCTGCAACCGTTATTTCAGGCGTAGGTGCAGGTGTTGGCTCGGTGCTGGTGTCATTTGCCACAACAACGGGCTGTTCGACTTCAACACTTACAATAACAGGCTCAACAGCAGCAACTTCTTGTGTCACTTGTGGTTCAAGTAATGCTTTTTCCGCAATAATCGTTTCAACGACAACGGGCGTTTCTGGGCTAATCACGGCTTCGACAATATTCGCAGTGATGACTGGCTCAGGATTCGGTTCAAAACGCGGTGTTTCACCCACAAACTGTGTTTGCTCGTTGATAACTTGGTTATCACGCTCACGCGGTGGACGTTGACGGCGATTGAAACCATGACCATTAGGACGTTCACGGCGTTGTTGTGGACGGCGTTGCTGTTCTTCATGCTCAAGGTGTGGTGCTGTTGTGGTCGGCTCAATCGCTAAAGCGGCTGAATTAACTTCTAAAGCATCAACACGGTTGGGACGCGGCTCACGAGCAGGACGTGGTTCACGATGAGGGCGTGGCTCACGTTGTGCTTGTAGCTGTTCTTGGTCAACACGCGGTGTGCGTTGATTGGCTTCGCGTTCGGCACGATAATCTGTTGTTTCGGCACGATGAGGACGCGCTTCACGCACAGGACGTTGTTCCCGAACTGGCTCTTGCTCAATGCGTGTGGTGCGTGGGCTGACATCACGTTCGTTGCGATAGTCATTGTCGTGACGTGTGGATCTTACTTCACGAGTTGGTCGTGTTTCACGTTCACGGACGGGACGCGGTGCAGGAATTGCATCTTGTACAGGTGGCTCAATCACTGGATTGGCTAACAATTGTGTTGCGGGAGTTTTGGCTGGAGAATTAGCCAACTTGCTATCAATTTGATTGGCAATATCCGATACACCACTAAACAAATTAGAAAACCATGCAAAAAAGCCCGTTTTATTCTCGCTATCAAGCGTAGGCTTGAGTTTTTCTTCGGAGGGTAAAGCGGCTGCGACTGCTGTTCGTGGTGCAGGGGCTTGAGTGTCAGGTTGAATCATTTTCACTGCCGCTTCTTGACGGCGTGTTGTGGCTTTTTCTTCACTGTTATACAAGCCGTTATCTTCAATCACAGGACGGAATTTTTCGACTTGTTGAAAAGAAACAGGTGCTTCAAAATCATCATCACTCATATCATCACGTACCCGCGATACTTCATAATGCGGAGTTTCTAAGTGAGGATTAGGTAAAATAATAATTCGGACACCGCTACGGGTTTCTAAAGCGGTAATCGAAGCCCGTTTTTCATTGAGCAAAAAGGCTGCTACGGTCACGGGCACTTGAGCATGAATTTCGGCACTACGGTCTTTTAAGACTTCTTCTTCAATCACACGCATAATAGACAAGGCTAAAGAGCGCACATCGCGAATCACGCCTGTCCCATTACAACGTGGGCAGACTAAGCCTGTGGTTTCTTCCAAAGAAGGACGCAAACGCTGACGCGATAATTCTAATAAACCAAAACGCGAAATACGGCCAATTTGTACCCGCGCTCTGTCCATTGCCAACGCATCACGCAATTTGTCTTCAACCATACGTTGATGTTTGGGTGGAGTCATATCAATAAAGTCAATGACAATCAAACCACCAATATCACGCAAGCGTAATTGACGGGCGATTTCTTCCGCCGCTTCCATATTGGTATTAAGAGCGGTTTCTTCAATGTCGCCGCCTTTGGTGGAGCGTGAGGAGTTAATATCAATCGACACTAAGGCTTCGGTAGGGTCAATCACAATCGAGCCACCTGACGGTAATTTGACTTCCCGTTGGTAAGCAGTTTCGATTTGGCTTTCGATTTGATAACGATTAAATAACGGTACAGAATCGCGGTAGAGTTTGATTTTGCTTTGAAAATGTGGCATCACTTGACGCACAAACTCAATCGCTTGGTTGTACGCGGCTTCGCTATCAATTAATAGCTCATCAATATCGTCACGCAAATAATCACGAATCGCACGAATAATCACATTCGATTCTTGATAAATCAAAAACGGTGCGGCACTTTGCGAAGCAGCTTGGCTGATGGATTTCCACAAGGTTAATAAATAATCTAAGTCCCATTGTAATTCTTCGGGACTACGACCTAAGCCTGCGGTACGCACAATCACACCCATATCAGGCGGAATGCTAATTGAATTTAAGGCTTCTTTGAGTTCTTCACGTTCTTCGCCTTCAATACGGCGCGAAATGCCGCCTGCGCGTGGATTATTAGGCATTAACACCAAATAACGACCCGCTAAAGAAATAAACGTCGATAAGGCCGCGCCTTTGTTGCCACGTTCTTCTTTTTCGACTTGTAAAATGATTTCTTGGCCTTCTTGAATGGCATCACGCACCGTGACACGACCCACATCACGCGGTTGACGGTGAAAGTATTCACGCGCAATTTCTTTTAAAGGTAAAAAGCCATGACGGTCAGCACCAAAATCAACAAAAGCGGCTTCTAGGCTGGGTTCGACCCGCGTGACACGACCTTTGTAAATGTTGGCCTTTTTTTGGACACGAGAGTGATGTTCGAGGTCAAAATCATATAAGCGTTGACCATCAACGAGGGCAACACGGGTCTCTTCGGCGTGTGTTGCATTGATTAACATGCGTTTCATTAGTAAATGTCACCTAAACAAAGTGACACCTTATGTTGGGCGCAAAGAAACGACGGCTCATTAGTCGAGCCTACCAAACCCTAAAGGGTGGCAAAAAATAAGTTTTCGGGCGTTAGCTTGATAAACTACTCGCAAAGCAAACCCATTATGATAGGGAGTTGCTTAAAAATTCGTTTCTATTCGTCCACAACATAACAGTGTCTTGTGGATTTTGTGGCCTAAGCCACAGCATTATTAGAACTAAGTTCTGTATCGGTTTGGGTGTTACTCTCTCTGTTGAGATGCGTAACATCGCATTTGCCTATATAATCCATTCGCCATTGGCTAACACCAAGATAATTGAGGTCTTTGGCTGTTAGATAAATCAACGCGAACAGTCGGCGATTGAGACTATAACAGACTCTCAGCAAAGCTCACACATTTTTTATGTTGGCGGTTCTGATTAGTGCATTATTGTCTATTTATTAGCCCATTGTTTTTCAAAACCGACTCATTTGTAAGCACTTTTATGACCGATAATGTAAACCTCCCTGCGGTTAGTTTTGTCACTATCAGCGAAAATCAAGACGGTCAACGTCTGGATAATTTTTTAATTACTGCCTTGAAAGGTGCGCCACGTACCTTAGTGTATCGTATTGTCAGAACAGGCGAGGTACGGGTGAATAAAGGGCGAGTCAAGCCCGATTATCGGCTAAAAATTGGTGATGTGGTGCGTGTGCCACCCTTACGCTTGAGTGAAAAAGAACCCATACCTGTCCCGAGTACGCAGTTATCACAACAATTATCTGACCGTATTTTGTACAATCAAGACGGGATTATTGTGTTAAATAAACCTTCGGGTTTGGCAGTGCATGGCGGTAGTGGTGTCGCTTATGGGGCAATTGAAGCCTTGCGTGCTATTTATCCCCAAAAGGAATTTTTAGAATTGGTGCATCGTTTAGACCGCGATACATCGGGTTTGTTATTGATTTCAGATAAACGCAGCGTATTGCGTGTGTTACATGAGCAGTTGCGCGATGGCAAAATGCAAAAAGTGTATATTGCTTTGTTGGCAGGTAAGCTCAAGGGCGGTAGTCATAAAGTGACCGCGCCTTTAGACAAAAATAATTTGGCTTCGGGTGAGCGGGTCGTGCGGGTTTCGCGTGATGGTAAAGCCGCCGAGACGCATTTTAAGGTGTTAGAGCGTTTTGACGATTGTACTTTAGTTGAGGCGCGACCTTTAACGGGACGTACGCATCAAATTCGGGTACATGCTCAATTTTTGGGACATCCGATTTTAGGGGATGAAAAATACACCTCCAATGAAAATAACAAAGTAGCCAAAGATAATTGGGGCTTAACGCGCTTGTTTTTACATGCCCAAGACCTCACCTTAAAAATGCCCAACCAAGAACAGGCCTTAAAATTGCATTGTCCTTTAGCGCCCGAACTTGCCCAAGTCTTAGAGAAGTTACGTCATGGCCGCTTATAAACTCGCTATTTTTGATTGGGATGGCACACTGATGGACTCGGTGGCGCATATTGTCGATAGTATGCAGCAAGCCGCTTATGTGGTGGGTGAGCCTGTCCCAAGCGTGTCAGAAGTGCGTCATATTATTGGTTTAGGCTTGCCCGAAGCCATCGCCTTATTGTTTCCTAAAGCCAGTGTGGTGACGCGAGAAGCGATTCGCCAACAATATGCGCAACATTTTTTGGCACATAGCGCGGCCAAAAGTGAGTTATTTGCAGGCGCAGAGCCTTTGCTTGCACAATTAACACAACAAGGCTATTTATTAGCCATTGCAACAGGTAAAAGTCGTATAGGTTTAAATCGGGTGTTGGCACAAACGGGCATTGGCCATTATTTTGTGGCAACCCGTTGTGCGGATGAAACTGCCTCCAAGCCGCATCCGTTGATGTTGCAGCAATTATTGGCTTATACCAATAGCGCGGCTGAAGAAAGCATTATGATTGGTGATACCAGTTACGATATGGAAATGGCACAAAAAATCGCCATGCCCCGTCTTGCGGTATCTTATGGTGTGCATAGTGTGGATACTTTGCAGACTTATCAGCCCATCGCTATTGTCGATAATCTTTATCAATTACATGACTATTTGTACTAGGAATCAGCTATGAACGATAACAATGGCCGTGAATGGCAAATTTTAGAAAAAGCGGTATTGGCCTCGGTAGATGAACAACGTAAGGCGCGGCGTTGGGGTATTGCCTTTAAATTACTGACCTTTATTTATATTTTAGCCATTATTATTATGGTCAGTTCGTCAAATAGTGGGGCTAAAGGCACAACCAGCTCTAGCACTGAGCATGTAGCGATTGTCGAGTTAAAAGGCGAAATTGCCGATGGTAGCGATGCTAACGCCGATGATTTAATTAGCGGCTTAACCGAAGCCTTTGAAGCCAAAAACAGTAAAGCGGTGGTGTTACGCATTAACAGTCCTGGTGGTAGCCCTGTACAGTCGGCCTATGTGTATGAAGCAATTAAGCAATTACGTATTAAGTACCCCAACAAAAAACTCTATGCGGTGATTACCGATTTAGGCGCATCGGGTGCTTATTATATTGCGGCAGCAGCCGACCAAATTTATGTTAGCCCTGCCAGTTTAGTTGGCTCTATTGGTGTGGTAATGCAAGGTTTTGGTTTGCAAGAGTTGACCAAAAAATTGGGTGTTGAAGACCGCACCATGACCGCAGGTCAACATAAAGCGATTATGAGTCCGTTTTCGCCCGTCAGTGCCGAAGAAAAAGCCCATGTGCAAAAAATGCTTGATACCATTCATCAGCAATTTATTACTGCCGTTAAACAAGGGCGTGGTCAGCGTTTAAAAGAAGACCCACAAATTTTTTCGGGTTTATTTTGGACAGGTCAACAAGCGGTAGAGTTAGGTTTGGCCGATGGTTTTGGTTCGGTAAAAACCGTCAACAAAATGGTTGGTACAGATGAGCAAGTAGATTACACCCAAGGCGCAAATCCAATGGATAATTTTATTCGTAAATTGGGCGCAAGTATGGGTGAAACCATTGCCTCTAAATTAGAGTTAAACAATGATTTAACTTTGCGTTAATTTTTTGCCTGATTGACACACCTGCTCAAATTCTCTCCAGAGTATTTTTTGAATAAGAGGATTATAGCAAGGGTGTTCCCTCTCCTGTTAGGAGAGGGCTAGGGTAAGGTCTGAGATACACCCCAAAATTACCTTTATCCCAATCCTCTCACTGTGGACTAGGGAGATTTAGTGAGCAAAAAAAACGATACATGTGTAAGTTCGCATAAGATGGGTTGAGTCACAAAACTCACGATAATTAAATGTGAATTATGGATTTCCTTCATCAACCCACATTAGTAACGGGGACTGGCACATCTTCATTTTGCAAAAAAGTCACCAATTGCATTAACGGCAAACCAATTAAACTCGTTGGGTCATCGCCTTGCATTTTTTCAAATAAACAAATACCCAATCCCTCACTTTTAAAACTTCCCGCACAAAAATAAGGCTGTTCGGCGTGTAAATAACGCTCAATTTGCTCGTGGCTGAGTTTTCTAAAATACACACTAAATAACTCAACACATTGCTGAAAATGGCCTGTTTGACTATTTAATAAGCATAAACCTGTATAAAAATCGACTTTTTGACCACTAAAAGCCTGTAATTGTTGTACAGCCTTATCATGAGTCATGGGTTTGCCAATTAACTGTCCTGCAAAACTTGCCACTTGGTCAGAGCCAATAATTAAATGTCGTTGGTATTTATGGGCTAAATCGTGTGCTTTAGCGTAGGCAAGCCGTTGTGCTAATTGCGGCGCATTTTCATTTAAAAGCGGTGTTTCATCCGTTTCTGGACTATCCTGTACAAAAGGTACTTGTAAGCGAGTTAATAATTGAGCGCGAAAATGAGAACTTGAGGCTAATACTAAAGGTAATAACATGGAAAATTCCTATTTATTTGTTTATGGCACATTGCGCCGTCAATCAGGTCATCGTATGGGGCAATGGTTGGCACAACAAGCGTATTATGTGGGTGAGGGCAAAGTACAAGCCCATTTATATAAGGTCAGTTATTATCCTGCAATTTGTCGCGGCGATGCGTGGGTAGAAGGCGATATTTATGCTTGTCAGGATAATATTTGGCCATTTTTAGATGAATTTGAAGAAACAACAGGTGAACATCCCGAATATGAACGGCGACTAACGCCTGTGTTATTAACGACGGGACAGGTTTTGGAGGCTTGGGTGTATTGGTATTTGCGAAGTACCGAAAACCTGACTAGATTGGTTTAGGCTTCGACTCCGCTCAGCCAACGTACAAACGTTCCCTGAGCGGAGTCGAAGGGCAAACTAAGGACGATGTTTAGCGATGGCCTCATTAGGCGTTTCGGTTAAATAAGCATCAAGTAAAATTTCACCTGCTTCTTTAACAAAGGCTTCTTCTTCGGGTTTTTCCTTTTTAGAAGGGTCGGCCAATTCGTCTAATTTATCCTCTTCATTGGCGGCCTCTGCTTCACGCCATGACTTTAATAGCTCTTGGCCTTTAGCGGCGCGGCGCGTATTTTCAATCGCTAAACGTTTGGCATCCAATGCTTCCTGTTCTTGTTTGCGTTTGACTTCATTGAGCGAAATAGCCGTTTCTTTTTTCAAAGATTCTGACAAGGCTATTTGTGCATTCAAATACTGAAAGTCGGGGTCATTGGCCTGACGCTGTTGCGATTGCATTTTTAAAATCGGTAATTGCCGAGAAAAACCCGAATAAGGCAAGTAACGTGCAGGAGGAATGGTATCCCAAGGCATGGCGTTTTCTAAAGCAGATTCACCAATGTCACTGCCTTCAAAAGGGTTAGGGAAATTAATATCGGCATCAACCCCTTTATTTTGCGTGCTACCACCCGAAATACGATAAAACTTAGCTTCGGTCAATTTGAGTTGACCATGATTAAGGTCGCGTAACGACTGTACAGTCCCTTTACCAAAGGTGGTTGAGCCAACCACTAAACCCCGACCATAATCTTGAATTGCTCCTGCAACAATCTCTGCTGCCGAAGCGGATAAACGATTGGTCATCACCACTAATGGGCCATCATAAGCCACACTGGCATCAGGGTCGCCGAGTAATTCAACTTCTTGATTGGCATTTTTAACTTGTACAGTAGGCCCTGTTTCGATAAATAAACCAATTAAAGAGTTGGCCTCAGATAAAGAACCACCGCCATTGTTGCGTAAATCTAAAACCAAACCTTCAATGTTTTCGGCTTTTAATTGCTCAATTAAGGCCGCTACGTCACGCGTGGTACTCCGATAATTGGGGTCGCCTGCTTGCATCGCGGCAAAATCGGCATAAAACGTGGGCAGTTTAATTACCCCTACTTTATAAGTTTTATCGCCACGCGTCAGATTAATAATGCGTTTTTGTGCTGCTTGCTCTTCGAGTTTAATGGTTTGACGGACAATACTAATCACTTTGGTTTGATTTTCATCAACGGCATTAGCAGGTAACACTTGTAAACGAACCGTACTGTCTTTAGGGCCGCGAATTAAATCAACGACTTCATCAATCCGCCAACCAATCACATCCACAAATTCTTCTTTCCCTTGTGCAACCGCCACGATACGGTCACCTGGTTTGAGTAGTTTCGATTTGTCTGCAGGGCCAGCAGGAACAAGACGTACAATTTTGGTATATTCGTCTTCGGCTTGTAATACCGCACCAATGCCCTCCAAAGACAAACTCATGTTGATATTAAAGTTTTCGGAAGTGCGTGGCGAAAAATATTCGGTGTGTGGGTCGTAAGTTTCGGTAAAGGCATTCATAAAAGTCTGAAACACATCATCCGCTTTGTTGCGATTGATATTATTACGTTGTGCTTCATAACGTTTAGTCAGCAGTTTAATAATTTCTTCGTCTTTTTTGCCCGATAAACGCAAACTCAACACCGCTGATTTAAGGCGTTTGTGCCACAAATCATTGAGGTCACTGGCACTGTCAGGCCAAGCGATATTGTCACGTTTGGTTTCTAAACTGTCGTTTTTGCTAAAGTCAAAGTTGTCTGCACCTTTTTTAAGTTCGGCCAGCACAAAGTCTAAACGCTGATTAAAGCGTTGTTGATAACGGCTATAAATGGCAAAGGCGCGAGTTAAATCACCGCGTGCCAAGTCGTCATCAAACTGATAACGATAGGCTTCAAATTCTTGAATGTCGCTTGCTAAAAAATAAGCACGGCTACCGTCTAAATCTTTTAGGTAACGGTCTAAAACTTGGCTCGAAAAGGTATCATCAAGCTTTTTGCGTTCGTAATGTAAATGCTTTAGCATCATCACCGTTGAACGGGTGGCTTTGACTTCATCCTTGTTAGGCTCAACAGGCGAGGGAGCGGCAGCTTGTTTAGCAAAAACAGCCGAAAAGAAAACTAAGCCACCAAAAGCGGCTGACCATAAAATATGTTTGCGATTAAATGCGGCCATGTGTGTCTTGTACTGAGTAATGCCAGAGGGCTACTGGCTTATGGTTGATTATAGAGACACTATGCACTTTTTTGTAGCAATTAACGCATGAAAAAACAGACTATATACACTTTATCTAAGTCTATTATTAATTTAAGAGTTAAGAGGAGAATTATCATGAATGGCGCGTTAATGTTGGATGTGGCAGGTTTAGAATTAGAAGCCGAAGATAAAGAAGTATTGGCTCATCCTGCGGTGGGTGGTTTGATTTTTTTTGCTCGCAATTTTTCGGGAATTGAGCAAATTCAAGCCTTAGTAAAAAGTATTAGAGCGATACGTCCCGAAATCATTATTGCCGTTGACCAAGAGGGTGGGCGCGTACAACGCTTTAAAGACGGTTTTGTCAAATTACCGCCTATGAAAACCTTTGGTAATTTGTTTAGTCGTAACCCACAAAAAGCCTGTCAATTGTCCTATCAGTGCGGTTGGTTAATGGCTGCCGAGGTGTTGGCGGTGGGTGTGGATATGAGTTTTGCGCCGATTTTAGATGTCGATTGTGGTTTAAGCCAAGTGATTGGTAATCGGGCATTTCATGAACAACCCGAAGTGGCTGTGGCATTATTAAGAGAGTTTATTCGTGGTATGCACGAAGCGGGGATGGCGGCGACAGGTAAACATTTTCCCGGTCATGGTTCGGTAGAAGCTGACTCTCATGTGGCTATTCCTGTCGATAATCGTACTTTTGCTCAAATCGAAGCTTTAGATTTAATTCCGTTTAAAGCCCTAATCAATGAATTACAAGGCATGATGCCTGCTCATGTGATTTATCCCGAAGTAGATAATAAGCCTGCGGGTTTTTCGGCGATTTGGTTACAAGATTTATTACGTTACAAAATGGGGTTTGATGGGGTGATTTTTTCGGATGATTTAAGTATGGAAGGGGCAGGTGTGGTGGGTGGTTATGCCGATAGAGCCGATGCGGCTTTAAATGCAGGCTGCGATATGGTGTTGGCGTGTAATAACCGAGCAGGTGCAGTACAAATTTTAGAATACTTAGAAAAACATCCTCGTATTCCCCATCAATATCGTTTTAATGCCATGCGCGGTAAGGGCAAGGTAGCATGGAACGATTTGTCACGTCATCCGCAATGGGTAGCTGCTGAAGAAGCGATGCGGTCAATTATGGGTTAGTCCCGCCACGAGTCTTTAAACTGATGAATCTGCCGCCGCTCTTTTTTATTGGGGCGGTGGTCGGGGTAGGCTAAGTTTTCGGCTTTACGTTGCTCGGCCAAATGTTGACGTTTGGCCAAACTTTCGGCAGTTTCTTGATACAGTAACTGCGCTTCGGGTGCGCCTTTGCGTACATCGGACAAAGCAGTAATGACAATGGTTTTGTCTTCAAAACCTTGTTTGATGGTCAGTTCCATACCCACTTTAATGTCTTTGCTCACTTTGACCCGTTGCCCATCATGGTGGACTTTGCCGCCTTCAATGGCTTCTTTGGCCAAAGAGCGCGTTTTAAAAAAACGTGCCGCCCACAACCATTTATCAAGGCGGATTTTATCGTTAGTATCGGTCATGGTTTTTTTCTTTCCTAAAATAAGTACATGAAAGCGGTAGGCAGATAGTTTATCTTAGCCATACAAAAAAACTCATTAAGAATTTGATTATGCTTGACGCTATTCCCTTTTTACGCCGCCAACCGATTATTATTATGTTCGGCGTGTTGGCATGGTTGTTGGCCGTATGGCAATTAACACAAGTTGCAGTCTCGCAAGGGGTGGGCTTGTATTTTTTATTGATAGCACTTAATGGCATAGGGGCATTATTTGCCTTGTTGCGTTTGTTTTGGCTGATTGTGATTACACGGCGTTGGCAAATTGATAATCATGATATTTTTATTTGGCCATGTTTATTGATTGGTTATGGCTCGGCTTGTTGGTTGGCTCATTATTTGGTCTTGCCTGCTATCGAAAGTTTCTTTTTGTGTTTTTTGTTAGTCAATTTTGCCCCCTTGTTAAACCGTTTTTCGCCTTTATTAGCCAATAGTATTTTTGTTATCACTTCTATCTCTATTGCCTTGCTACAACATACCTTACCTGTGGTGGTGTTTACTTTGTATTTGTTATTGGCGCAAAGTGCTTTGTGGTATATGGCCTATTGTAATATCGCCGAATGGCAAGCGCACCAAGAAACGGCAACCGCTCATGCTCAACTTCATGCGACACAACAATTGCTCAGTCAAGCAGTGGCGCGTAACGAACGTACCCGTATCGCTCGTGACCTACATGACCAAATGGGACATCATTTGGTGGCGTTGACCATTCAGTTGCAAATTTTGGAGCGTAAATTACCCGAAAACAGCTTAGACGAACTCAGTCAAGTGCAAGAGTTAGCCAAGGAATTATTTAGCGATGTGCGTACTACGGTGCAACAACTGCGTGAGGAGCAATCGAGCTTTAGTAGTTTGTTAGAGTCGATGTTGGCCAATATCCCTTTTTTAGAGTTTGATGTCGATATTGATGCCCATGTGGCGATGCTAGATGAGCAACTGGCGACCTGTTTGTTGCGGGTAGTGCAAGAAGCGATTACCAACAGTTTAAAACACAGTGATGCTTGTCGGTTGTGGATTAGTTTGATTAAACAACAAGAAATTTTAGAGTTAATCGTTAAAGACAATGGCCGACCACGTAAAACTGTGGATTTTAGTTCGGGGAATGGCTTACGCGGTTTGGCCGAACGTATTAACGAGTTAGGTGGCACGCTAACCACAACCATGACCGAAGAAGGTTTTGTGGTCAAAGCGCATTTTGTCGAAGAGGAGTGGGCATGATTCGCTTATTAGTGGTTGATGACCAAGATTTAGTGCGTCAAGGCATCGTGGCTTTATTAGGCTTTGAATTGGATTTGCAAGTAATAGGCCAAGCGGTAGATGGAGATGATTGTTTGGCCAAGCTGCCACTGTTAAAACCCGATGTGGTGCTGTTAGATATTCGGATGCCTAAACGTAACGGTTTGGATACGCTGCGTGTCATGCGTAGTCAGGGTGATACCACGCCTGTGATTTTGTTGACCACCTTCAATGAAGCAGTGACCATGGCACAAGGTAAACAGTTAGGCGCGCAAGCCTGTTTGCTTAAAGATATCGCGCATGGTCAACTCACCGAAGCCATTAGACAAGTGGCGCAAGGTAAAACTTTAGACTCGCCTACGATTGCCCATCATCATTTATTTAGTCGCCGCGAATTAGCCATTATTGAGCAATTATGCGCGGGCAAACAAAACAAAGAAATTGCTCAAGCCTTGCAGTTGAGTGCGGGGACAGTGCGTAATTATTTGTCCATCATTTTAGAAAAGCTAGAAGTACGTGACCGTATGCAGGCGATTATTCGTTTGCGTGAATTGGGTCTGGCTTAGTATTTAATTTTGGCGTTATCGGTAAATTCTTAAATGGATGTTTTCTGTACAATTGTCCTGTAATTAACACTTCATACACGGTTTTTATGACGTTTGTCACTTATTCTGTGCCAGTTTTTTACCTACCATCAATTTAGGACTTACGTGCTTATATTTAAAAGCACTGTTCTGCCACCTTATTGGACTATAGAGGGCTTGCCCGTGAAGTTAGTCGTCGCCATAATCTGGCTTTTGTTGAGTGTTTTTTCTCAAACAGCGATAGCAGTAGAGCGTATCGATATGAAGTTAATTTTGGATAAAAATGGCATTAAAATTTGGTCGTATCGTTTGCCTGATAGTCCCTATTATGGTTTTAAAGCGGTGACAACACTGAAAAGTAGTTTGACAGGTGCAGTGGCGATGGTGATGGATACCGAAGCAGCACCGCGTTGGCTATATCGCACGGTGGCAGTAGAGCCTATCGAGCTTGAAAATAATAATATGGACTTTTTGATTCGCGTAGTGAGTGATTTTCCGTGGCCATTTAAAGACCGTGAAGCCATCGTTAAAGGTAAAGTAAGTCAAGATAGTTCACATATTGTTCGTATTGACAGTCAAAGTTTAGATGATTATCCGATTCGTGCGGGTTTTGAACGAATGCCCAAAGTCGAAGGTGGTTGGTTGTTTAGGCCATTAAGTAATGGTCAAGTTGAAGTAACCATGACGGGTCATGCCGACTTAGGTGGGGTAGTTCCTGCGGTGATTGTTAATTTACTGATTCAAGAACATCCTTATAACTCGTTACTCGCTATGAAAAAGTTTATTGGTGAATCACGGTTTCAAACGGCACGTTTAGCAGCCATTAAAGAACCTGTGTTGTAAAATAAAAAAGGCGCAATGTGCGCCTTTTTTGTTTCTGGTTTACAGCCCCTTACTGATTAGCATAACGTGACACATACATCTTCATGTTGCCATTTTTAAACGCACCTGCACCCACATAAATGCTATCCGCCGTAAAAGCTAAACCACCGCTAGTCACTTCGGTATCGCCACCCATTTTGCCATTAGCTAATAATGTGCCTGTAGTATCAAATTTTTGTGGGGTGTTACTACCAACCACATAAATCCCGCCCTTGTTATCTACTTCTAAACGAGTAATTAAACCCGTTTTTTGTACGTTACTGCTTTTGACGTTACCATTTGTGGGGTCAATGATATTAATAATGCGTGTTGGTTGTTGCGATAAACCTAAGACTAGGTTGCCGTTGGGTAATAAACGGACTTTAGGCATACCAGGCATTTGAAATGAGTTACTGTCTGGGTCATTAAAAAACTTAGTCCAAACTTGTGTGCCGTTGCTGCTAATACGGGTTAAATAGGCACTGTCTTGTGGCTCGTCATTATAAGTTGCTGCATACACTGTCCCATCGTTTGCAATCGCTAAATCAGCAGGTGGGTTTTGTACATCAGGATGAGCATACGTCCAAACAGGGCTTAAACTACTACTGTAACGGCGGACATAACCTGTTCCTGCGGTATAAATACCTGTGTTGTGAATCGCAACATCCCACAGTGGGGCAATTTGAGCAATGGTATTTTTTAAGTTACCACTCACATCAAACACATATAAATCACGGCCAGCGATATAAATTTGATTGTTGCTAATTTCAATATCACGAATCGCGGCATCAGCGCCAATCAGCGCACTGATATCACGTTGCCATTGCTGCACACCGTTACTATTAAATTTGATTAAAGTGCTTTCGGTTGCCACATAAATACTGCCATCGTTACCAATAGCCGAGTCCCATGAGCGTTCGTAAATGCCCAAATCAAGCGAAGTTTTCCACAATAAAGTGCCATTAGTCGCTTGTTTTAATAACACCAACTCATCTTGTTGCGTGTCTAAATTAGACGAATAACCGACACTAATCACCGCACCTGCGGGGTCATATATCACATTTTGAATGGTTTCATAACGTTGTTGTTGTTCATTGACAGAAAACCATTTTTCCCATGTTGGTGTCATTTGTGCGGCAGTACAAGCCGTTAAGGCGGTAATCACAGCAGAAACAGCTAAAACACGAGTCGAAGGTTTGGCAAAACGCATAAAATACACTCTTTAATTACTGGTTTTAGGACTTAGGTGGTTATCGCTTATTTGTTTGCATTTCAAACAGTTATAATGTTTTTATGCTCACAAAACGCGCTAATTTCGATGAAATACCTAAGTCCTCTTGATGCAGGCTATGATAAAGAAAAGAGGTTGATAGTTGGTGACATGCTTTAGAGAGATAATGACAAAATACAAGTGTATTTTGTTAAAAGACGACAGTATGGTGATTGATTTATAAGGATTTTTTTAGAGCCTTTGCTCTAAGTATGCGCTGTGGGTTTCAATTTGTCTTATTAGGACTTACGCGGTTATCGCTTATTTGCTCACTAAGCAATCGTTTTCAACGATTTTTAGTTCACAAAACGCGCTAATTTCGGTGAAATGCGTAAGTCCCAATCTAACAATGTGATGATTTATTTGTTGATGGGTAAAATATCGGCAAAATGTTCAATCATTTTAAAAGCCGAATGTCGTTGTTGTTGCGTTTGGCTATCGGGTTGATGAATTGAAAAGATATGTTGAATACCAAAATTGGCCGCCGTTTTTAATACCGACTCACTATCATCAATAAACAATGTCCGTTTGGGGTCAAAATGCGCGTAGGTTTGTAAATCAGTCCAAAAAGACAAATGTTCTTTAGGTTTGCCAAATTGGTGCGAACTAATAATATGGCTAAAATAATGACTAATCAGGGTTTTGTTAAGTTTTAATGAGAGTGCTTGTGGATGCGCATTGGTGACTAGCCAAACGTATTTGTTACTCGCTGCAAGGGCTTGCAAAAAGTCTAAGGCATCGGCGCGCAGCGCAATCCGTTCTTGAATATCGTGTTTAAGTTGCACAATATCCAAACCTAAATCTTGAGACCAGTAATCCAAACAATACCAATTTAACGAGCCTTGTTGCGCGGCAAAACGAGGTGATAATAAACGTGTGCTTTCTTCTAACGAAAGACCTTGCTGTAGGCCATAGTGTTGTGGCACATGAATTTGCCAAAAATAATTATCAAAATGCAAATCTAATAACGTACCATCCATATCTAATAACACGGTATCAACAGCAGACCAATCAATCATGTTAGACCTTCAAAATTTATTACAAGCAGCGGCACGGATTAGCGAACAAGCAGGGCGGGCAATTATGGCGATTTATGCCCAGCCCGAGCAATGGCAAGTACAACATAAAGAAGATAATTCACCACTTACGGCGGCGGATTTAGCATCTCATCATTTAATTGTTGAGCAATTGCAACAACTCACGCCAGATATTCCTGTGTTGTCCGAGGAATCTGACGAACATCCTCAACGTCAGACGTGGTCACAACTATGGTTGGTTGACCCTTTAGATGGCACAAAAGAGTTTGTGGCGCGTACCGATGATTTTACGGTAAACATTGCGCTGATTGTGGATGGTCAAGCGGTATTGGGTATTTTACATGCGCCGTATTATGGTTTGAGTTATATGGCAGCACAAGGTTTAGGCGCGTGGTTGTTTGACGGTCAAAACACGGTGGCGTTAAAAACGGCTGCTTTAACCGCCAATCCACGTTTATTAGTCAGTCGCTTTCATGCCAAAGGCAAAAAAAATCAGCAATTGTTGGCTTGTGTTGCTCAAAAGTTTGGTGATTATCAAGTGTTAGAAGTGGGCAGTGCCTTAAAAATGTGTCGTGTTGCCGAAGGTGTTGCCGATTTTTATCCGCGCTTTGGCGCAACGATGGAGTGGGATACTGCCGCAGGGCAAATTATTTTAGAAGAAGCAGGCGGTGCGTTGCTTGACTGCCGAGGGCGACCTTTTGTGTATAATCAACGCGATAGTTTAATTAATGGTGACTTTATTGTGGTGGGTGATAAAACTCAGATACAAGACTGGTTAGCGTGTATGCGTTTTGACGCTCACCTCAACGCTCTCCCTGAGAGTGAGGGAGTAAAAAAATAAGCGATAACTGTGTCAATCCTAAGTAGTTTGAGCGTGTTATCATAGCTTTAGTTGGACTTACACGGTTATCGCTTATTTGCTCTCTCAAAATTGTTTGCAACAATGTTGAGTTCACAAAACGCGCTAATTGCGGTGCAATGCGTAAGTCCTCTATCGTATTGTTTATTTGTTTTTGGAAACTGCATGAAAATCATTGCCCGTAATTTATCCCGCGATACCACCCAAGCCGAGCTAACCGCTTTGTTTGCTGAGTTTGGTTTAGTCGAATCTTGTACCCTTGTTTTGGACAAAGAAACAGGCAAGTCCAAAGGGTTTGGTTTTGTTGAAATGCCTAAACATATCGAAGCAAAAATGGCAATTAAACGCCTGAATGCCAAAAAAATTGCGGGTAGTGTGATTCGGGTGAAAGTGGCAGAAGAGGTTGCGCCTAAATGATTAGTACTAATGATGTGTTACGAAGTTTACGTTATAGCTTAAATATCAGTGATGCGGCAGTGGTTGAAGTCTTTAAAGTGACTCAAGTCACCGTCTCGCTAGAACAGGTTGCTGCATGGTTGGCTAAAGAAGAAGATGCAAATTTTCAAATTTGTTCTCATCAAATGTTAGCGCATTTTTTGGATGGTTTGATTATTCAACGCCGTGGTTTGCCACAAGGTAAAGCCTACGAAGCCCCCGAGAAAAAAATCTTTGTTAGTAACAACATGGTGTTAAAAAAGCTACGCATTGCCTTTGAATTACAAGAAGACGAGATGTTGGCTATTTTAGAATCGGTTGGTTTAAACGTGTCTAAGCATGAGCTAGGCGCTTTATTTAGAAAAGAAGGCCACCATAATTATCGTGAATGTGGCGACCAGTTTCTACGCAACTTTTTAAAAGGTTTAACACTGAGTTTGCGTAAGTAGTAGTACCCTTCGACTTCGTTCAGGGAACGTTTTTGCGTTGGCTGAGCCTGTCGAGGTAGTTGAGCCTGTCGAAACTAATCTTGCCTAAACCATCCTGCAATACTATATCTAGAGCGATGTGCTGCTAATACTTCATGCGGCATATTGGCACTCATAAATAATACCAACGTACCGCCTATCGGTGGCAAGGTTAATAATAACTGGTTGTTGTTATTATAAAGTTTCAGTTCACCACCAGCCTCTAATGGCCAGTCTTGATTAAGGTAACACACCGCAGAAACCACACGGGCATTATTGTCCTGATGACGGTCAACATGACGCTGATAAACACTTCCTGCTTGGTAGTGGGCATAATGGCCTTCATAAGAGCGTAATCCCAAATAAAATGCCTGATTTAACTGTTGGCGTAATTGCTCCATCATTGCTAAGTATTGACTGCCAATGGCAAAACTTTCTTCTAGCCAACAGATATTGTCACCCCTAATTTGGCTGTGACGCGCTTGATGTTGGCCGCGACCAATATTTGCCGCATGAAAAAATCCCTCTTTTTGCTGTTGTAACAATTCATCTAACAAGGCGTGTTGCATTTTTACTAAAAGAAAATGCGGAATTACGGCATAATGTTGAGTAACTAAATTATCTAAAGCCTGAGTGAAGTCTGGCAGAACAGACTGACTTATTTGAGAGTATTGCATGAATTATCGTCACCATTATCACGCGGGAAATTTTGCCGATGTGATGAAACATATTTTAGAGATTGGATTATTACAAGCCTTCCACAAGAAGGACAATGCTTTTTGTTATATCGACACGCATGCAGGACGTGGTTGGTATGACTTAGCGGCTGCACCTGCTCAAAAAACAGGCGAGTATTTAGAAGGAATTCGTAAGGTGAATGTTCGTCAAACCTTGCCTAATGTCTGGGTAGAACAATATTTTGCCGCTTTAGATAAACTCAAAGAGCAATTTGGCAAGGCTTATTATGGGGGGTCGCCGTGGTTTGCTGAGCAAAGTTTACGTCCTCAAGACCGCATGGTATTGATGGAATGGCATCCTGTTGATGTAGAAAAGCTCAAACAAAATTTTTATCGTAATCCACAAGTGTTTGTGCATCATCGTGATGCTTATGAAGGGCTAACAGCAGTCATTCCACCCAAAGAAAAACGCGGCTTGGTGCTAATTGACCCACCGTATGAAGAAGAGCGCCATGATTATCCACAAGTGGTGGAGTTATTAGCTAAAGCCTATGATAAATGGCCAACAGGCACTTATGCCGTTTGGTATCCGATTAAAGACCGTGCGCCAATTGACCGCTTTGAACGAAAATTAGTTAAAACAGGGATTCGTAAACAATTAATTTGTGAGTTGTGCGTCATGCCCGATGATAATGCTTTAGGCTTAAATGGATGTGGTTTATTGATTGTGAATCCACCGTATTTATTTGCCGAAGAAGCCGAAAAAGTATTGCAATGGCTTTTACCGCAGTTAAGCCAACATGTATTAGCTAAAGCCTCGGTGCGCTGGTTGGTGGGTGAGTAAGTAATAAAGATAGGACTCACGCATTAACTGCGTAAGTCCTAAACGAGTAGGGCGTGAATGTCACGCCCTAAATAAAAGACGAATTATTCGCAGTAGATTTTAATTTGGCTTTTAGTTGACTCAAGACGTTTTGCAATTTCGTCTGGTGTCATTTTGCGAACCTCACCATTAGCTTCTTTTACTTTGATGCTGGAGTTGGCAGCACTGAGTTTAATGAGGTCATCTTTTAATGTCGCGCATTTTTCTTTGTTTTCAGCAGAGGCTTTACTTACATCAACTTTGGCTTTTTCGCCTGTTTTTTTGACACCTTCTTTACCTGATTTTGCCTCTTTTTCAGCCTCAGCTTTTTCATTACGCTGTTTTTGCAAATTATTGATGGCTTCTTCACTACCTCGAGGCACATAACGATTGATGTTAACCGATTGTGCCTTAGCATCTTTAGCATCAGGCGGAGTTTCTGAGTAGTTGGTGACACCACGCGAATCTACCCACTTATAAATGCCGCTTTCTTCATTGGCAAAGACAGTCGATGCAAAAAATAAAGCACTGGTAAAAATGCAAAGAGTAGAAAGTGTTATTGGTTTTTTATTCATTGGCCATTTACTCCCATCATGGGCGAAGCTACGAGACTACCGAGTTTAGAGCGGTAATTGGGTAAAAAAATTTTAATGCCACCCAATATAGCCGCTTTTTGCGCTCTTGATAAGTAAAACTATGTCACTAAAAGCCAATAGTGTTAACAAACAGACAAAAAAAAGTGATTTGGTCTTGACATAAGGTGAGCGAAAATAAAGAATGTTTGCCTTTTTAGTGGCGAGATTGTCAGTCAACAGGTCACCCTCTTGTTGAGTACAGTTGTAACACCGTTTGTTTAGGTTTGCCGAACGCATCCTAAACCCAAAAACTCATCTTAATCCATAATGACAAACCCTGTCTTATCGAATACTTGGTCTTGACCCCAATACCAATACATGAGTTTTAACGTAGCTGCTGAGTAATTGAATCAGGACTTACGTATTGCACCGCAATTAGCGCGTTTTGTACCCCCCTCAGTCCCCCCTTAATAAGGGGGGGATGCCGAAGGCAAGGGGGTAAATGTGAGCAAGTCAGCGATAACCGCGTGAGTCTTATGAATGAAGTCGTGAAGAATTTAAACCGTGTGGACATTCGTCTGCAATCTATTAAGGGTGATAGTCGTGGAACTTTTATCTGGTGGTGAAATGCTAATCCGCGCCCTCGCTGATGAGGGAGTGGAGTTTTTATTTGGATACCCCGGTGGTGCAGTACTGCATATTTATGATGCTATTTTTCAACAAGAGCGTGTTAAACATATTTTAGTACGCCATGAACAAGCGGCTGGCCACATGGCGGATGGTTATTCGCGCTCAACAGGCAAAACAGGCGTAGTGTTAGTCACGTCTGGACCTGGCGCAACCAATACCGTGACTCCTATCGCTACAGCGTATATGGACTCCATCCCGATGGTGATTATTTCGGGACAAGTGCCATCTCATTTAATTGGTGAAGATGCCTTTCAAGAAACTGATATGGTTGGGATTTCGCGTCCTATCGTAAAGCATAGCTTTCAAATTCGTCATGCTTCCGAAATTCCAATGGTGGTCAAAAAGGCATTCTATTTGGCAGCATCAGGTCGTCCTGGTCCTGTGGTTATTGATATTCCCAAAAACTGCACCGCACCCAACGAGAAGTTTCCTTACGAGTATCCCGAAAAAGTCAAGTTACGCTCGTATAATCCGCCCGCGCGTGGTCATGCAGGACAAATCAAAAAAGCGATTGATGAACTGATTCAAGCTAAACGCCCGATTATTTATACGGGTGGTGGTGTGGTGCAGGGTAATGCCTCGGTTTTATTAACCGAATTGGCTCATTTGCTGAATTATCCTGTCACTAATACTTTAATGGGCTTGGGTGGTTTTCCAGGTTCAGATAAGCAGTTTGTGGGTATGTTGGGGATGCACGGCACTTATGAAGCCAACATGACCATGCACCATGCCGATGTGATTTTGGCGATTGGTGCGCGTTTTGATGACCGCGTGACTAATAATCCCAAAAAATTCTGTCCGCAAGCCAAAGTGATTCATATTGATATTGACCCTGCCGCGATTTCTAAAACCATCATGGCGCACATTCCCATCGTGGGTGCGGTAGAACCCGTTTTAAGCGAAATGTTAAGTCAATTAAAACAAATGGGTATCAATAAGCCGAATCCTGAAGCGATTAGCGCATGGTGGAAACAAATTGATTTGTGGCGCGCCCATCATGGTTTGCGTTATGAGCCCGCCCAAGCAGGCGGCGAGATGAAGCCACAACAAGTGGTAGAAACGCTGTACAAAGTTACCAATGGTGAAGCCATCATTACCTCCGATGTGGGTCAACATCAAATGTTTGCGGCTTTGTATTACAAGTACAATCGTCCACGGCAATGGATTAACTCAGGTGGTTTAGGCACGATGGGTTTTGGTTTGCCCTCAGCAATGGGTTGTGCGATGGCTTTTCCTGAGCAAACGGTAGTTTGTATTACGGGTGAAGCCTCGATTCAAATGAATATCCAAGAGTTATCAACCTGTTTGCAGTACAACTTGCCGATTAAAATTGTCAATTTGAATAATCGTGCCTTAGGCATGGTCAAACAATGGCAAGACATGAACTATGAAGGTCGTCATGCTAGCTCTTATATGGATTCTTTGCCTGACTTTGTAAAGTTAGTCGAAGCCTATGGTCATGTAGGTATGAAAATTACCGATGCCAACGAATTAGAAAGCAAAATGCGTGAAGCCTTTGCTATGAAAGACCGTTTGGTATTCTTAGACGTGTATGTTGACCAGTTTGAACACGTTTACCCGATGTTAATTGCCAATAATTCGATGCGCGATATGTGGTTGTCGAAAACGGAGCGTACATAATCATGCGCCATATTATTTCTGTGTTAATTGAAAATGAATCGGGTGCTTTGTCACGTTTGGTAGGTTTGTTTAGCCAACGTGGTTATAACATCGAAACCTTAACTGTTGCCCCAACCGATGATGCGACCTTGTCGCGTTTGACTTTGACTACATCGGGCGATGACCACAAAATTGAGCAAGTCACCAAACAGCTTAACAAGTTGGTTGAAGTAGTCAAAGTGGTTGATTTGAGTGAAGGTGAGCATATTGAACGTGAGTTAATGCTCATCAAAGTTAAAGCAACGGGTGCGATTCGTGCCGAAATTAAACGTACTGCCGATATTTTTCGGGGTCAGATTGTTGATGTGACCTCGACGACTTACACCATTCAGTTGGCAGGCACTTCGGATAAACTCGATGCGTTTATTGAAGCCTTATCCGAAACCACAATTTTAGAAGTGGTACGTAGTGGCGTATCGGGTATTGCCCGTGGCGAAAAAGTTTTAAGTATTTAACCCCAACCAGAAAGCACAGGGCTTTCTTAGTTTTTACAGAGGAATTCTCATGCAAGTTTATTATGATAAAGATGCCGATTTATCCATCATTCGCGGTAAAAAAGTCACTATCGTTGGTTATGGTTCACAAGGACATGCTCACGCTCAAAACCTAACTGACTCTGGTGTGGATGTCACTGTTGGTTTGCGTAAAGGCGGTGCAAGCTGGAATAAAGTGGTTAACGCAGGTATCAAAGTTGCTGAAGTTGCCGAAGCCGTGCAAGGCGCAGACGTAGTGATGATTTTGTTACCAGACGAAAACATTCCTGATGTGTATCGCAATGACATTGAGCCAAACATCAAACAAGGTGCGGCCTTGGCTTTTGCTCATGGCTTTAACGTGCATTACAACCAAGTTGTGCCACGCGCTGACTTAGACGTGATTATGATTGCACCAAAAGGTCCTGGCCATACTGTACGTTCCGAATACCTCAAAGGTGGCGGTGTACCGAGCTTAATCGCGATTTATCAAGATAAATCAGGTCAATCCAAACAAATCGCATTGTCTTATGCGGCTGCCAACGGTGGTACTAAAGGCGGTGTCATCGAAACTAATTTCCGCGAAGAAACCGAAACCGATTTGTTTGGTGAACAAGCGGTATTGTGTGGTGGTGCGGTTGAATTGGTTAAAATGGGTTTTGAAACCTTAACCGAAGCGGGTTATGCGCCAGAAATGGCTTATTTTGAATGCTTGCACGAATTAAAATTGATTGTTGACCTCATGTATGAAGGCGGTATCGCTAACATGAACTACTCAATTTCTAATAATGCTGAGTACGGCGAGTATGTGACTGGTCACCGTGTCATTAACACCCAAGCCCGTGAAGCCATGCGTGAATGTTTACGCAATATTCAAAATGGCGAATACGCTAAACGCTTCATTTTGGAAGGTCGTACTAACTATCCCGAAATGACAGCACGTCGCCGTTTAAATGCAGAACATCCTATTGAGAAAGTAGGCGCGCAATTACGCGGTATGATGCCGTGGATTCACAAAAACAAATTAGTTGACCAAACCAAAAACTAATTTATTTTTCTGATAAAAAAAAGCGTACTTAGGTACGCTTTTTTTATGTTTTTGCTGCATGGTGAACGAATTCGAACCATCACTTCGACTCCGCTCAGTGACCATACTAATACCATTCCTCAGATTTATGTTATAGCCTGTATGCAGCGTAGCGAAATACAGGAGAAACAAAGCGTTACAGCGAGTAACCCCTGTGTTACGTTGCACTTCACACAGGCTACCAATGATGATTTATGTTTAAAGATTGGTATAAATTTTATATTTTGGTGCTTATGGGGCTGGTGACGTATAATTCACCTAATTATATTTTTATTGAGCAGTAAATTATGAATACATCAGATAACACCGCTCCTGCCGATCAAGATACTCAAGCCACCAAAACTTTAACAGAGTTATTGGCTGAGTCTTTGCGTGCAAAAAAAGAAGCGGCTAATTACCCACAACCCAATAAAGACCGCTTTAGTCAGCGTCCAAGCCGACCGCCACACGGGACACGTCGCGCGATGGGTAAACGTTAAACTTTTACCAAACGTCTCATTTGTATTAGACTAAGAAAAATATTAAAAAACATCATTAGGACTTACACGATTATCGCTTATTAATTCATTAAATCCCCCTAGCACTTTACTAAAAGAGGGTTGGGGGGATTTTCAAAACGCGATAGTTTCGATGAAATGTGTAAGTTCTACTTAATAAAAGAGAGAAAAATTATGCAAGGCCATATTTCGGGAACTTATGTGCGCCTGTTGTTTGAGTGGCTCAATGATAAAGGCTTTGAAGCCGAAAAAGTGTTGCAACGTCCTTGTCCTGAGCTTGACGAGCGCATTCGTGTGCCATTTGATGAATGGCGCACCATGCTTGAGCGCACTTATCAAGCCACTAAAAACCCATTTTTTGGTTTAGAGGTTGGTAGTCGTATTACACCGCGTCATTTAGGTGTTTTAGGCTATGTGTCCTATTCGTGTAATACTTTGGGGGAGGCATTATTACGTTTACAGCGTTTTGAAGATTTAGTTCATGCCGTTAATGATATGAAAGTCAACTTTGATGGTGACTTGATTTTATTGCAGTGGGGCGCAGAGTTGGGCGTGACAGGTGAGTTTGCCGACCAAACCGCACAATCGGTCTTGGTCAGTTATATTCGTTATTTGATTGCACCTGAGTTTTCGCCAGTGTGGATGAGTTTTATCAATCCAACGCCAAATAATGTCCAGCCTTACGAAGACTTTTTTAGATGTCCTGTCAAATTTGAGTCTAATTTTACCACCATGGCTTTTCCTGCCATGTGGTTGGCTAAGCCTGTCGCCAAACCAGACCCTGTATTACGTGATATTTTAGACCGTCAAGCCGAAAGTTTATTACAACAATTACCTGCTAATGATGAATTTGTTGATGCGTTACGCCAAGCGATTCATGCGGCGATTCATGCGGCTACTCCTAGTTTAGATATTGTGGCAATGCGGATGCACTGTTCGCCGCGTACTTTGCAACGGCGTTTAGATGAACGTGGTTTGAAGTTTCAAATTTTGTTAGATGATGCACGCCTACAATTGGCCAAGCGGTATTTGGGTAAAGCAGGCACATCGTTGAGCGAAATTGCTTTATTGTTAGGTTATGCCGAACAAAGCGCGTTCAATCATGCATTTAAACGCTGGACGGGTGTCACTCCCAAAGTATGGCGCGAAAAAAATGCGTCAATGGTGATTTGAAGATTCCCTCCATCAACCAAACCCTCTTCCAGTGGGAGAGGAGCTTCGCCCTTAAAACGATGCATTTAAGACATCATTGATAGTAATAATACCCGCTAAATAACTATTCACGCTCACATACAAAACCAAGGTATTGACCGCTTGGCTATCGGCTAATTGTTGGTGATTGACTTGGGTTTTGATGCCTAATTCAGTCATTAGCTGATGGCTACCAAGGGCAATAATTCGCCCATCAACCACACCTGTTAAACCATAACCCTCCAAGCTTTTGAAGTCATGCACAGGATTGATGGGAATATGGCGTTTTTGTGCTTCGCTCACGATGGCTTGTGCTAAACGATGGTTACTGGGTTGTGCCAAACTCGCCGCAATATGTAATACCACATCCGAAGTAAAACCTAAACGTGCTTGTAACTGCTCAAATTGTGCCGCAGGAACAGTCGCTTGTGTGGGGCGCGTGAGTAATACGAATAACTTGTCTTTATGGACATATAATAGGGTGGCGAATAGCAACAATACGCTAGCGATTGCGGTGTAAATAATAAGTTCGGTGTTCATTATTAAAGTAAAAATTTGCTGAGGAAATTGACTATAACAGTATTTTTAATTTTTAAGGACAGGACTTACGCATCGCACCGAAATTAGCGCGTTTTCTGAGCTAAAAATCGTTAGAAACGATTATTTAGTGAACAAATAACTGCTAACCGTGTAAGTCCTAAAGAATGTTTTGAACATAAAAAAAGGTGTGATAAATCACACCTTTTTTACTATCGCTATTTAATTAAAACGGGTGTATTCCCATTTTGATTAGCGACGAACCCATTCTTGAGCGCTACGACGTGGGCGGTCGCCTTGGCTATCATGGCGGCCAGCAGGACGTTCACTACGACCTGCAAAACTACCACGATTATCATCACGTGCAGGACGACCCGCTTCAGCAAAACGGCGTGGAGCAGGGTCACGTGCTACTAAATCACGCGCAGGAAATTCACGGGCGTTAAATTCACGCGCCGCATCATCACGACCGCCTGTACGCACAGGAGCAGCTTGACGGCGTGGGCGGTCAGCTTCGTAAGGTGCATTGTCAAAACGGCGCGCTGGACGCGGCGCAGCATCACGAAATTCGCGGCGTGGCTCGTCACGGTTAAAAGCAGGACGTTCTACAACGGGCGCAGTATCAAAACGCTCGGTGCGCGGTGTACGTTGTTCAAAACGTGGTGCATCGTTGTGACGTGGTGCGTCATTGCGTGGTGCAGCAAAACGGTCATTGTCTTGGCGGAAACCACGGTCGTTAATACGGCTGTCACGGCGTGGCGCAGCAGACGAGTTGCGGTCTTTGCGGTCATTGCTCCAACGGTCTTTACTACGGTTTGCACCACCACCATCACGGCCAGCACCTATACGCGGCTTGGGGGCGCGTTGTGGTTCTAAGCCTTCAATCTCTAGCACTTCAACCCGAACAGGTAACAAACGCTCAATACGTTGCCATTTAAAACGGTCACCGTGTTGTACGAGGTTAATAGCGACACCGCTACGACCTGCACGACCTGTACGGCCAATACGGTGAATATAGTCTTCGCCATGTTTAGGTAAACCGTAGTTTACAACGTGAGAAATGTTGGGTACGTCAATACCACGTGCGGCGACATCGGTAGCAACTAATACTTTAATTTCACCACGACGTAAACCTTGTAAGGTACGGTTACGCATTGACTGTTTCATGTCACCATGTAAAGCACTAGCGGCATAACCTTTTTCGCTTAAATCATCGGCCAAAATATCGGCTTCGGCTTTAGTAGCGGTAAAAATAATCATTTGTTGTAAATCTTCATTGGCCAACAAATGGTCTAAAACACGCTCTTTATGTGCTACATCGTCTACATAGTGAACACGTTGCTCAATGCGTTTGTAATCCATTTGCTCTTGAGCAATGGCCACACGCACAGGGTCACGCAACATATCAGCCGCTAATTCGCCAGTACGACCATCTAAAGTCGCCGAAAACATTAAAGTTTGACGAGTGCTAGGGGTTTGACCAACAATCGCATCAATATCTTCCGAGAAGCCCATATCTAACATACGGTCAGCTTCGTCAAATACCAACATTGATAATTCACTTAAATCAATACGGCCAGAATTCATGTGGTCTAATAAACGGCCTGGTGTAGCTACCAAAATATCGGGCATTTTGGCTAACATTTCGAGTTGGCGTGGGTAAGGCATACCACCCACAATACTGCCACAAATAGTACGGCGTAAGTATTTGTCAAATTGAGTGGTTGCCGCAGTCACTTGTTGTGCCAATTCGCGGGTTGGGGTTAAAACCACTAAATGCGGACGAGCAGGGGCAGGACGTGGACGGCGACCTTTAACGCGGGGGGTATTATCGGCTTCGGGTAAGGGTTTTTGCGAGATCAATTGCAAAGCAGGCAACATAAAGGCGGCAGTTTTGCCCGAACCTGTTTGACTGGAGACTAATAAATCACGACCCGCTAAAAAGGCAGGAATCGCTTGTGCTTGAACGGGCGTAGGTTTTTTATAGTTTAAATCGTCAAGGGCTTTAACTAAAGAAGGGTGTAAGCCAAGCGTAGCAAATTCATTTTCGATGATAATTTCGGAATTAGCAGGGGCAGACGTGGACAAAGGCAATACATCATGAGCATTGGTCATGTTAATAACTTCTATAACGAGAGATAACCCGATTTTCGGGCAGTAAGGCTAATTAGCTAGGAGGGGTTTTGTTTTGATAGTGGATTAAAGTCTAAAGACGATAACAGTACACACAGAGAGTTCAGGACTTACGCATTGCATTGCAATGAGCGCGTAAATTCTAAATTAGAAAACTCTCAATAACAAAAATCCTAAGGTGGTTTAGCCACTCAGGCTTCGCGCCAATCAATCAAGCCGTTGTTGTTGCAAACAACATAACGGGTAGCGTGTGGGGCTAGGTATAAGCCCTAAGATAAGATGAAAATAGATTGGAGGCGAGGCTCTATTGCGCTTTTTGCGCGGGGCGAATTATATAGGCAATTTTTGCAAAAGTGTGAATTATTTTGATGATTGTAAAAAATAATTGTATTTGATGGTTTTGTTAGTAGGTTTGCCAAGTTAAGACCTATGTATTTATTAACTCAGGACTTACGCATTGCACCGCAATTAGCGCGTTTTGTGAGCATAAAGGCGTTAAAAACGCCTGAAATGTGAACAAATAAGCGATAACCGCGTAAGTCCTAAACTGACAAAATTTACCCTCCAGTCCCTTTTGTCAATAGAGGTATTCCCCCTCTTAATGGTAAAAATGCTATTATCAGCGTCCAAAAAAAGACTGTTTGTATTGAGGTTTGCCCATGAGTTTTGTTCACTTACGCCTGCATAGCGAATTTTCGCTTATTGATTCGTTGGTGCGTGTGGGTGATGCGGTCAAAGCCTGTCAAAAAGCACAGATGCCCGCTTTAGCGTTGACCGATTTGAGCAACTTATACGGCTTAGTTAAGTTTTATAAAGCCGCGCAAGCCAAAGGTGTTAAACCGATTTTTGGCGCGGATTTGTGGGTCGCCGAAGATAATGGTCAGCACTACATTGTCACGGCTTTAGCCATGAATGAGAAAGGCTATTTTAATTTAATTGAAGTGATTTCACAGAGTTTTATTGCGGGTCAAACCTTAGGTAAAGCTATTGTACAACGGCAATGGTTAAATGATAACCATGACGGTTTGATTGTATTATTGGGTAAAAACAGTCAACTCGGCGCATTGTTATTAGGTGCGGATAGTTCGTTGGCAGTGCCTGCCCTTAAACAATGGATGCAGGTTTTTAATGACCGTGTCTATTTAGAATTACAACGTACCAGTCGTGCAGGAGACGAAGCATTTGTTCATGCAGCGGTGGATTTAGCGAGCCAATGTGATTGCCCTGTCGTAGCCACCAATGATGTGCGCTTTTTAAGTCCAGACGATTTTGAAGCCCACGAAGTACGGGTGTGTGTCTCACAAGGTTATGTGTTGGGCGACCCTAAACGTCCGCGTGATTATAGTTCCGAACAATATCTTAAAACGCCTGCACAAATGGTCGAGTTGTTTAGTGATATTCCAGAGGCCATTGAAAATACACTAGAAATTGCCAAGCGTTGTTCGGTAGGTTTACGTTTAGGTAAGAGTTTTTTGCCCAACTATCCGATTCCCGATGGTATGACGATGGCTGAGTTTTTTGTCAAAGTCTCGCGTGATGGTTTAGAAGAACGTTTATTGACATTATTAGATAAAAATCAGCCAGATTACGAAGAACAATACAAGATTTATCACGACCGTTTAGATTTTGAATTAAAAATTATCAATCAAATGGGTTTTCCTGGTTACTTTTTGATTGTGATGGACTTTATTGCGTGGGCAAAAAATAACGGTGTTCCTGTTGGGCCGGGACGGGGTTCGGGGGCTGGTTCTTTGGTGGCGTATTCGCTCAAAATTACCGACTTAGACCCCCTCAAATACGATTTATTGTTTGAACGCTTCCTTAATCCTGAACGGGTATCCATGCCCGACTTTGATATTGACTTTTGTATGGAAGGCCGTGACCGCGTGATTGATTATGTGGCTAATCATTATGGCCGCGAAGCGGTTTCGCAAATTATCACCTTTGGCACGATGGCCGCTAAAGCGGTGGTGCGTGATGTCGCACGAGTACAAAGTAAATCTTATGGTTTGGCCGATAGGATTTCTAAACTCATCCCTAAAACACCGGGAATTTCGCTCGAAGAAGCGCGTAAAGAAGAAGCGCAACTCAATGATTTATTGAGTAATCCTACCGAGCGGGATTATGAAGATGCCAACGAAATTTGGGAAATGGCACTTAAACTCGAAGGTATTACCCGTGGTGTAGGCAAACATGCAGGCGGGGTGTTAATTGCACCAGGTAAGCTCACTGATTTTACCGCAGTGTACTGTGATGAAGAAGGAAAATGGGTTAGTCAGCTTGATAAAGACGATGTTGAAGCCGTCGGTTTGGTTAAGTTTGACTTTTTGGGCTTGCGTACTTTAACCATTATTGATTGGGCTTTGGTCAACATTAACGCCAAACGCCAAGCACTTGGCCAACCGCCTTTAGACATCAACGATATTCCCCTTAATGATGCTGCTACCTATCAATTGTTACAAGAGGGGCGTACTACGGCTGTTTTCCAGTTGGAATCGCGTGGCATGAAAGAGCTATTAAAAAAGCTCAAGCCATCCTGTTTTGAAGACATTATTGCTTTGGTGGCTTTGTACCGACCCGGCCCATTGGAATCGGGCATGGTGGATGACTTTTGTAATCGTAAACATGGTCGTGCCAAAGTTGCCTATCCTGATGAAAAATATCAACATGTGTGTTTAGAGCCGATTTTAAAACCCACGTATGGGGTCATCGTTTATCAAGAGCAAGTGATGCAAATTGCTCAAGAAATGGCAGGCTATTCGCTCGGTGGCGCGGATATGTTGCGTCGGGCAATGGGCAAAAAGAAACCCGAAGAAATGGCCAAAGAACGGGTTAAGTTTATGGCAGGGGCTAAAGAGCAAGGCATTGATGCCGAGTTAGCAGGCCATATTTTTGATTTGATGGAAAAGTTTGCGGGTTATGGTTTTAATAAGTCACACTCGGCTGCTTATGCTTTAGTCTCGTATCAAACGGCATGGCTCAAACATCATTATCCTGCTGAATTTATGGCGGCAGTGTTATCTGCCGAGATGCACAACACCGACAATGTGGTGACTTTTATTGAAGAATGCCGCAGCATGGGCATTCCTATTGTCTCGCCTGATGTCAATCATTCTAATTATAAATTTGTGCCACTCAACGAAAAAATAATCTATGGTTTGGGAGCGATTAAAGGCGTAGGCGAAGGGCCAATTGAGTCGATTATTGAGGCACGTCAAGAACGCACTTTTAACGATATTTTTGATTTTTGTCGGCGCATTGATTTACGCAAAGCCAATAAACGCACCCTTGAAGCATTAATTAGGTCGGGAGCGATGGATACCATGAGTGGGGTGCATCGCGCCTCGATTATGGCCACCCTCAGCGAAGCGGTTAAAGCAGCAGAGCAACAAAATCGTAATCAAAATGCAGGAATGATGGACTTGTTTGGTGAGGTGGTCGAAGCCACGCCCAATAATCAATACGTTTCGGCTTTGGTGTGGACTGATGATGAGCGTTTACAAGGTGAAAAAGATACACTGGGTCTGTATTTAACGGGGCATCCGATAGACCAATATTATGACGAATTGAAACGCCACATTGCCTGTAAATTATGTGATTTACAGCCAACCAAGCGCGGTCAAAGTATCACTATGACGGGTTTAATCATGGACGTAAGAATTTTTAAAGGGCCTCGTGGCACACGCGCTATTGTGCAATTAGATGACCGCAGTGGCCGAACCGAAGCCAGCGTCTTTGGTGAATTGTACGAACAGGTTAAACATTTGTTGGTAGTTGATAATGTGATTATTGTCGATGCCGAAGTCAGCCCCGATGATTTTAAAGGCGGCTTACGCGTCACTGCCAAAAAAGTCTATTCTTTGCTTGATGCACGTCTGAATGCGATTCGTGGTATTGAATTGAGTTTGAGCGTTGCTGCTTGGTCAGTGAGTGCGATAAATGACTTAAAACAGCTTTTTTTGCGTTTTTTACCAACAAACGGGCAAAAAAGCGTCAATATTTTATTATGCTGTCAACATAGCCAAGCGACAGCCGTGTTACAGTGCGGTGATAATTGGCGTATTTATCCACATGATGATTTAATCAAACGCCTCAAACAAGTGTATGGTACGCAAGCAGTACGTTTAGTGTATAACGGAAGAGAATAGATGAACCCTAATTATTTGGATTTTGAACAACCGATTGCCGAATTAGAAGGTCAAATACAAGGGCTGCAAGCCTTAGCTAACAGCAATAGCAGCTTGCAATTAGGTGATGAAATTAGACGTTTGGAACAAAAAAGTTTGGCCATGACCGAACAAATTTTTGCCACACTCAATGCTGCCCAAGTGACACAGTTAGCACGTCATCCTAAACGTCCTTATACCTTAGATTATATAGAACAAATTTTTACTGATTTTGATGAACTGCATGGCGACCGCGTGTTTAAAGATGATGCGGCGATTGTGGGTGGATTAGCGCGATTTCAGGGTGAGCCTGTGATGGTGATTGGCCATCAAAAAGGTCGTGATACCAAAGAGCGCGGACGGCGTAATTTTGGTATGCCTAATCCCGAAGGCTATCGTAAAGCCTTACGCTTAATGGAGATGGCTGAACGCTTTAAATTACCTATTTTTACCTTTATTGACACACCAGGTGCGTATCCAGGCATTGAAGCCGAAGAACGTGGCCAAAGTGAAGCCATTGCGCGCAATTTGGCGGTAATGTCACGCTTAAAAGTGCCTGTTATTTGTACGGTGATTGGTGAGGGTGGCTCAGGTGGTGCACTAGCGATTGGGGTGGGTGATGTGCTAGTGATGTTGCAATACAGTGTGTATTCGGTCATTTCTCCCGAAGGTTGTGCGGCTATTTTGTGGAAAACGCCCGACAAAGCAGGGGCAGCGGCCGAGGCAATGGGTTTAACCGCACCGCGTTTGCAACAATTAGGTTTTGTTGATGAGCTGGTGTCAGAGCCTTTAGGTGGCGCGCATCGTGACCCTGTGTTAATGGCAGATACTTTGCGTAAAACCTTATCTAAACAACTCAAGCGTTTGCGCGGTTTGGATGAGGCAACGTTATGTCAACGTCGTTTAGAGCGAATTATGAGTTATGGCGTGTTGTAATGTTCTCTGAAGCCACTGAGTCGTTGCTTGCACAAAGCGGTTTTCCCTTGTATTTTGGACACTGTGCAAGAAAACGTATAGAAAAACTGTTAATCCTGTTTTAAGACCCAAAGGAGAACTGCCATGAATCGTAACGACGTTACTGAAAAAATCATTACTGTTAAAGTTAGCAAGGGTATCACATGGGACTCAGTTGCCAAAAAATTAGGCTTGAGCAAGGAATGGACAACCGCCGCTTGTCTAGGTCAAATGACTTTTGATGCCACACAAGCGGCAATCGTTGGTGAAATCTTTGATTTGAGTGTTGAAGAGCAAAAATGGCTACAAGTTGTACCCTATAAAGGCTCATTACATACACCAGTACCTACGGATCCGCTAATTTATCGTTGGTATGAAATTGTCAACGTGTACGGTACGACTATTAAGGAATTGATTCACGAAGAGTTTGGTGACGGGATCATGAGTGCTATTGACTTTTCGATGGATATTGTTCGCCAACCAGACCCCAAAGGTGACCGAGTCAATGTGGTGTTGTCGGGTAAGTTTTTGCCTTACAAAACATATTAAAGCGTGACTGGGCATTCTGCTCAGCTTAATGATGATGGACTGATAAATTGTGTTGTTTAATGGAGACGGACGCATTTTATCAGTCATCTAAATGCTATAAATGAGCGCGTATTACTCATGCTCACGACTGTTAAAAAGTTTATTCAACAACACCTTAATTCAAAAATTCAGCGTCTCGTTGTTGCCTATAGTGGTGGTGTTGACTCGCATGTGTTACTTGATGTGTTGGTTGCACTACAACACCTTCACCAACGTCCCATCAAAGTGATTCATGTGCATCATGGTTTGAGCCAATATGCCGATGATTGGGCAAATCATGTGCAACAAACGGCTCAACATTATCAAATCGACTATGTGATTAAATGTGTGCAAGTTAATCAGCAACAAGCGAGTTTGGAAGATGCTGCTCGCCAAGCACGCTATCAGGCGATTAACCAAGAGTTAATCAGGGGTGATGTGTTGTTTTTGGCACATCATCAACAAGACCAAGCCGAAACTTTTTTATTACGTTTGCTGCGTGGTACGGGCGTTAAAGGTTTGGGTGCTATGGGTGTGATTAGCCCTGTCCTGTTTAATCAATTGTCTATTCAAGCATGGCGGCCATTGTTAGGCATCACTAAAGCGCAAATTCTTAGTTATGCCCAACAGCGTCAATTAGTGTGGATAGAGGATGACTCCAATACCGATGACAGTCTAGGCCGAAATTATCTACGTCATCACATTGTGCCTGTCTTACAACAACGTTGGCCACAAGCCCTTGATAAAATTGGTGCAGCAAGTCAACGCTTGCAAGAAGCAGAGCAACTATTACAAGACTTAGCGGCTATAGATTATCAACAAGTGCAAGATAAATTTGACTCACTGAATATTTCTCGACTTGCCGAGTTGTCCGAAGCCAGACGACATAATGTTATGCGCTATTGGTTGCAACAATTAGGCTTAAATTTGCCCGAATATCAACAGTTAGTCAAATTATGGTCAGAAGTTTGTTTGGCCAAAGACGATGCACAACCGCTGTATTATTGGCCAACAGTGGAAGTACGCCGTTATCGTCAGTGTTTATTTGCCATGCGACCCTTATTGGCTTTTGATAAAAAAACATCCGTGATATGGCACAACAAACAGCAGACACTGCTTTTGCCAACAGGACAAATACTTGAGCCAATTCAAGTGCAGCAAGGCATTGCAGCGCAATATTGGCAAAACGGTCAAATTAGTATTGGCTATAGGCAGGGTGGCGAAAAAATTCGGCCTGTAGGACGACAACATCACCATGATTTAAAAAAACTGTTACAAGCCGAAGGCGTTCCCACATGGCAACGGGAGCGGATTCCATTACTCTATATCAATCAGCAATTAGCAGCCGTGTTGGGTTATTGGATAGCTCAGGAGTTTGCTTCCACCGAGGATACGCATTGTGTTTAAAAATTTAACGAGTTTGATGGTGATGTTACCCGTCATTGTGGCGTGTAGTACCACATCAATACCAGACCCACGTTTTGTGCCTAAAAATCCTACCTCTGCAACAAGCGAAATCCCCGATCAGGTGATTTTGAGTAGTAAAAAAATCTTGGCTTTAGAAGATGCGATATGGCAATTGGTGGCTTTAACCCGTAGTGTGAATGCCAATCAAATTCAAGATGGCGCGTTTTTAAACTTTCAATCGCTCAATTTACGCATTAAAGGCAGTACAGGCTGTAATCGTTTGATGGGCAATTATAAAGTGCAAGGCTCTATTTTAAGAATGAGCGAAATTGCCAGTACCAAGATTTTTTGTCCCAGTGGTGGCATTGTCCAAGAAGCGTTATTTATTGAAGCCTTAAATGATACGCGTGCATGGCGTATTGAAGGTAATCATTTATATTTATTGGATGATAAAGGCGATACATTGGCGGTGTTTGAGGTGCGGTAGAGAGAAAGCAAAAAATGCAATGTTTTTGCGAGAAGTATGGGGGTTTTGGGTATAATCGACTAGGCTAAAAAAATTTTCTGTATGCGTAGAACACACTTATGACTGCTCACATCTCCATTGCGATGAATAATATAACAACAAAACCATTTCTTAAATGGGCAGGTGGAAAATACCGTTTAACAAGTGTGATACGTGCTGCATTACCTCAAGGCTGCCGTCTCATTGAGCCTTTTGTTGGGTCAGGGGCAGTTTTTTTGAATATGGATTACTCGTCTTATGTTCTTGCTGATTCAAATCGCCATTTGATTGATTTATTTCAATTAGTTAAAGATGGAGGTGTTGAGTTTATAGATTATTGTCAGTCTTTTTTTGATGGAGATGTAAACTCAGAGTCAGTTTTTTATCAGCGTCGTGATTTATTTAACTCTACTCATGATATTAAATTGAAGTCGGCATTATTTGTCTATTTGAATCGTCACTGTTTTAATGGACTATGCCGTTATAATTCAAAAGGTTTTTTTAATGTGCCATTTGGTCGTTACAAATTACCCTTATTTCCACGTCAAGAGATGTTGGCTTTTTACAGAAAAAGTCAATATGCCAGTTTTATCGTATCTGATTTTTCTCAAACAATGAAAATGGCTGAAAAAGGTGATGTTATTTATTGTGATCCTCCCTATGTGCCATTATCTGCTACTGCAAGTTTTACCAGTTATACTCAAGGTGGTTTCGGTTTAGAAGAGCAAAATAAACTCGCGGCAATGGCTCTTGAACTATCATTAAAAGGTATTCCTGTTATCATTTCTAATCATCATACGCCGTTTACGCTAAATGCTTATAAAGATGCAAGAATAGAACTTTTTGATGTACAGCGTTTTATTTCAAGTAAGGCGGAGTCAAGAGGAAAGGTGAGTGAATTATTAGCGATATTTTCATAGAGCAGAACTTACGCATTTTGCCGAAGTTAGCGTGTGAACAAATAAGCAATAACCGCGTAAATCTTAAGAGAGTTGAAGTAATGGATTACGATATTATGCCAAAAGATTTATATTTACAGAGTGCTAATGATTTTATCGCCGAGTCAATTAACTCATTTAAAAATAAACTTGTGTTTGCTAATAATGATAATAAGGTATATTTATTTCAAGCAAATTGTTTAGAAGTTTTAGATAAAATTGCTGATAAATATCCACATGGCTGTTTTGATATGATTTTTGCAGATCCGCCGTATTTTTTATCGAATGGAGGTATAACCTGTCAGTCAGGAAAAATGGTGACAGTCAATAAAGGTGATTGGGATAAATCACGCGGTACAGAGTTAAATCACGAGTTTAATATGGAGTGGCTTAGGCGTTGTCAGCGTGTACTTAAAGCAGATGGTACAATATGGGTGTCGGGGACAATGCACTCCATCTACTCGATTGGTTTTGCGATGCAGCAGTTAGGGTTTAAGTTATTAAACGATATTATATGGGAAAAACCAAACCCACCCCCTAATTTAAGTTGTAGATATTTTACTCATGCTACTGAAACATTAATATGGGCAGCTAAAAATTCAAGTTCACGTCATTTTTTTAATTATGATGAAATGAAAAAAATAAATCAAAATAAACAAATGAAATCTGTTTGGAACTTATATCCACCAAACATACAAGAAAAGCAATATGGAAAACATCCGACCCAAAAGCCAATATCATTAGTGGAACGTTGTATTTTAGCTGCTAGCCAAAGCGGGGATTTTATTTTTGATCCTTTTGCGGGCAGTAGTACCACAGGAGTTGCAGCAATAAAATTAAATCGTGGTTTTTGTGGTGTTGAATTAGAAGATGATTTTATTAAACTATCGCAACAACGTTTACAATCGGCAATTAAAGAAAGGAGTGAAAAATGATCGTTGGCGGTATTGGTGGAGCGACAACAAAAACAGGATTGGCATTTGAAAAAGAAGTTGATTTTCAAGAGTTAATTCTGAGAATACAAGGTTATGACTTGAAAGATGAAAAAAATGTAGCGGGGCGCGGTTTATATTTTAATGGTCAGTTAGTTGCTCGTTGTTTTCGTAAGCATGATTTTTATAAGTTCTTAGCAGAGCATGGGGTTGATTGGAAGAAAATAATTTCAAAAAAATTATTACCTGATGATGCTCTTTTAGTCATTGTACGAGAAACATTATTCATTATTGAAGTTAAATATCAGCAAGTTGCAGGATCAGTCGATGAAAAATTACAAACTTGTGATTTTAAGCGTAAGCAGTATGTCAAGTTGGTCTGTTCGTTAGATCTAAAAGTCGAATATGTCTATGTGTTAAATGATTGGTTTCGTAAACCTGAATATAAAGACGTACTTGATTATATTCATAGCGTTAATTGTCACTATAAGTTTAACGAACTGCCTTTGGCTTGGTTAGGTTTGCCATTTTAGGACTGACGCACTAATTTCAGTTAAATGCGTCAGTCCTGATTTTTGATTGCTGTTTACACCAACTTCTTAAACACCAAACTGGCATTTGTACCGCCAAAACCAAAGCTATTAGACATGGCTGTATTAATAGGATGGTTAACTAAAGTCTCACGCAATACAGGTAAGCCTTCTGCAGCAGGGTCTAAATCAGCAATATGGGCAGAGCCAGCAATAAAGTCTTCTTGCATCATCAACAGGCAATAAATTGCTTCTTGTACACCTGCTGCTCCCAAAGAGTGGCCTGTTAGGGCTTTGGTTGAGCTAATATAGGGGACTTTATCGCCAAATACGCGCTGAATTGCCTTTAATTCCGCCGAGTCGCCTGTGGGCGTTGCTGTGCCGTGAGCATTGATATAATCAACAGAGCTTTGCGCCATTTCTAGGGCAATTTGCATACAACGTGTTGCGCCATCGCCACTGGGTGCAACCATATCATAACCATCAGAAGTCGCTGCATAACCGACTAATTCAGCATAAATTTTTGCACCACGTTGTATCGCGTGTTCGTATTCTTCTAACACTAAAATACCACCACCACCCGCAATGACAAAACCATCACGGTCAGCCGAAAATGGCCGAGAAGCCGATTCAGGTGATGCGTTATAACGACTCGACATCGCTCCCATGGCATCAAACAAACACGACAAGCTCCAATGTTCTTCTTCGCCACCACCTGCAAACACCATATCTTGTTTGCCAAGTTGAATTTGTTCCATCGCCGTACCAATACAATGCGCAGAAGTCGCACAGGCCGAAGAAATCGCGTAATTAACGCCATAAATTTCAAAAGCTGTGGCTAATGACGCAACCACGGTGCTGGTCATGGTTCGTGGCACCATATACGGGCCAATACGTTTAATACCTTTTTCACGCGCAATATCAACCGCTACTACAACATTAGCTGTTGATGCACCGCCTGAGCCAGCAATCACTCCCACACGCGGATTTTTGGCGACTTGTTCTTTAGTCAAACCTGCATCAGTGATGGCGTTTTGCATGGCAACATAGGCATAAGCTGCCGCATCACCCATAAAGCGGCGTGCTTTACGGTCAATTAAGCTATCCAAGTCAATATCAGGTGCGCCACTGACTTGGCTTTTAAAGCCCATTTCGGCATAAGTGGCATTTGTTTTTAGGCCAGAAATACTGTGTTTTAAATGATGACTAACGGTGGCGGCATCGTTGCCAATACATGAGACAATCCCTAATCCTGTCACAACAACTCTACGCATATATGAATCCTCAATGTATAAGACTTACGCGGTTATCGCTTGTTTGTTCACATTTACCCCCCTGCCTTCGGCATCCCCCCTTATTAAGGGGGACTGAGGGGGGGGAAACGCGCTAATTTCAGTGAAATGCGTAAGTCCTGTGTAGGGCAACGAGTATGGCCTGTAAAACTTAAGCAGTACTTAACATAAGCTGATTTGGTATTAGAAGTTATCAGTGGTGGTAAATAAACCGCACTTTAAATCAAGTGCCGTATAAATCTCACGGCCATCTACCAATACCCGACCATCAGCAATGCCCATGACTAATTTACGCTCAATCACGCGGCGCATTTGCAGCTCATAGGTTAACTTGCTATGAGTGGGTAAAACTTGGCCAACAAATTTGACTTCGCCAACGCCCAACGCCCGACCACGACCGGGATTGCCACGCCAACCCAAATAAAAACCTAATAATTGCCACATAGCATCCAAACCCAAACAACCAGGCATGACAGGGTCACTAATAAAATGGCAGTCAAAAAACCATAAATCGGGCGTAATATCCAACTCGGCAATAATTTCACCTTTGCCGTACATGCCATCGTCATCACTAATTTTGACGATTCTGTCCATCATTAGCATCGGTGGTACAGGCAAACGAGCATTTTCTGCTCCAAATAACTCACCCCGACCACAAGCCAGTAATTGCTCTTTAGTATATTGATTAGCGCGCATTAACAGTAAATTCCCAAAAGTAAACGCCGCGATTCTAGCAAGCGATTGTGTCATATAACTGACACGAACCGAGTAGAATGTTTCTAATTGTGTTTTTTGTGCTTTTAAAAGAGCCTTTTAGCCATAAAATGATGACGTATCAGCTTTGTTGAGCTTTTATTTGTCATAAAAACAGATTAAATAAATGTCAATGGCCATAAAAACGGCTTAATTTGTCACTGTTTGCTTGACCAAAAAGCAGCAATGTCCGAAGATATTGCACCTTTTATATTGTCTAGCTTTGTGGCTACGGCGATACCCTTATCACTTCGTTAAATCGTCACACTTCGAGGATTCCATGAAGGCTCTAGTTGCTGTCAAACGCGTTGTAGATTACAACGTAAAAGTTCGTGTCAAAGCGGACAAAACAGGCGTTGAACTTGCCAACGTTAAAATGGCTATCAACCCATTTTGCGAAATTGCTGTTGAAGAAGCCGTTCGTTTAAAAGAAAAAGGCATCGTTACCGAAATCGTGGTGGTTTCTGTAGGCCCGAAAGAGGCTCAAGAACAAATCCGTACTGCAATGGCCTTAGGTGCTGATCGCGGTATTTTGGTAGAAACAGGTGCAGAAGTGCAACCTTTGGCAGTTGCTAAATTGTTAAAAGCCATTTGTGACCAAGAACAACCACAATTAGTGATTGTTGGCAAACAAGCGATTGATGATGACAACAACCAAACTGGCCAAATGCTGGCAGCGTTGGCGGGTTATGGTCAAGGCACATTTGCTTCGGTAGTTAAAGTCGAAGGTGGCAAAGCCATTGTTACCCGCGAAATTGACGGTGGTTTCCAAACTGTTGAATTAAACTTACCTGCCGTTGTCACCACAGACTTGCGTTTGAACGAGCCACGTTATGCTGCGTTACCTAACATTATGAAGGCTAAGAAAAAGCCTTTAGATGTTAAAACGCCTGCTGATTTTGGTGTTGATGTGACTCCGCGTGTCAAAACCTTAAAAGTTGAGCCGCCAGCCGAGCGTAGTGCAGGTATCAAAGTCAAAACCGTTGAAGAGTTAGTAGCTAAACTCAAAAACGAAGCGAAGGTGATCTAATCATGGCAGTTTTAGTTTACGCAGAACACGATAACAGTTCTATCAAAGGCGCGACTCTTAACACAGTTGCTGCTGCTCAAGCGATTGGCGGCGAGATTCACGTTTTAGTTGCAGGTGCTGGCTGTCAAGCGGCGGCTGCGGCTGCGGCTCAAATTGCAGGCGTGAGCAAAGTATTAGTGGCAGATAACACCGCTTATACTAATCAATTAGCTGAAAACGTCAGTTTGTTGGTTGCTGATTTAGGTAAGGCTTATAGCCATATTCTTGCTCCTGCTACCACCAACGGTAAAAACTTTGCGCCACGCGTGGCGGCATTGTTGGACGTAGCTCAAATCTCCGAAATCACCAAAGTGATTAGTGCAGATACTTTTGAGCGTCCGATTTATGCAGGTAACGCGATTGCCACGGTACAAGCCTTAGACGCAATCAAAGTATTGACCGTGCGTGCTACGGGTTTTGATGCAGTTGCTGCAACTGGTGGTTCTGCTGCTATTGAAGCCGTTGGTACTGCAACTGATGCGGGTACTTCTAAGTTTGTCGCTGAAGAGTTGGCTAAATCTGACCGTCCAGAATTAACAGCGGCTAAAATCGTTGTCTCAGGTGGTCGTGGTATGGGCAATGGCGATAACTTCAAAATCCTTTACAGCTTGGCTGATAAATTGGGTGCTGCGGTTGGCGCGTCCCGTGCTGCTGTTGACGCAGGCTTTGTACCAAACGATATGCAAGTTGGCCAAACAGGTAAAATTGTTGCCCCACAATTGTATGTTGCTGTTGGTATCTCAGGTGCGATTCAGCATTTGGCAGGTATGAAAGATTCTAAAGTGATTGTTGCTATCAACAAAGACGAAGAAGCACCAATTTTCCAAGTGGCTGACTACGGTATTGTTGGCGATTTGTTTGATTTAGTGCCTCAGTTAGAGAAGTTGGTGTAATCACCGCTTCATCAAAAAGCCCTAGCATCTGCTGGGGCTTTTTATTTGGGTGTTTAAATTGCCCCTTCGACTCCGCTCAGGGAGCATATTTGCGCTGGCTGAGCGAAGTCTAAGCCCCAAATGTTCTATCAATGAAAAAAGGATTGATAAATGTCTGCCTATATTTCCCAATTAGCGGTGTATCCGCTCAAGTCAGCCGCAGCCATTGCTATAGAACAAGTGGCGTTATCTCCGTTTGGCTTGCAATGGGATAGACGCTGGTTGTTGATAGACGAGGAAGGGAAGTTTGTTACCCAACGTCAATATCCCTCAATGGCATTGATTCAAGTGCAAGTGATTGATGATGTGTTGCACGTTAACGCACCCAATATGCCTAAGTTGATAGCCGTTCCGCATCAACCTTATCAAGTCACTGCCAGCGTTTGGCAGGATACAGTACTTGCTCTAACCGTGAGTGAACAAGCCGATAGCTGGTTTAGTCAATTTTTGGGTTTTGCAGTGCGTTTGGTATTTTTTCCTGACACCAGTCAGCGCGCTGTTGACCAAACATGGGCAGGAGAGGGACATCAAACTGCTTTTTCTGATGGTTTTCCTTTGCTAGTCATTAGTCAAGCCACTTTAGACGACATGAGTCAGCGTTGGGGAAAAGGCTTAGATTGGCGACGTTTTCGACCGAATATGATTGTGAGTGGTGATTTTGCCCCTTATAGTGAAGACACATGGCAAACCTTAACAATAGGTGATACTAAACTAGCCTTAGTTAAACCGTGTTCACGGTGTATTATTCCTAGCATTAACCCACAAACGGCGGCTAAAGACAGCGGTTTTAATCGGATGTTGAGTTATCGCCGCCAAGAGGATGGCAAAATTTATGTTGGTCAAAATGCGATTATTAGCCACAGTACAGCAGATGCACGCCTGAGTATTGGTCAAACGGTACAAATTATCACTTATTAGGCCTTACGCGGTTATCGCTTATTTGCTCACTAAATCCCCCTAGCCCTCTTTGCGAAAGGGGGAACTCCCTCCTTTTTAAAGGAGGGTTGGGGAGGATTTTCAAAACGCGCTTGTTTCGACTTCGCTCAACACAGGCATTTCGGTGAAATGCGTAAGCCCTATTATTTTTAAAAAAACATACTTGCCTGTTGATAGGCTCTTGAGATACAAAGTAAGGCAGACTATTGTAATAACTAACCCATAAAAATACCAAGAGCCATTTTGCGATGATAATAGAATACTTTTTTGATTTTGATGAAGCCAAACAACTGCATTTTAAAGTCGATTTAGACCGTCAATTCGATTTTAAACAAAATTTGGCCGATGCACCAGAATGGACAAAACTCGAAAATAATCAGTGTGCTAATTGCCCTTTAAAAAAGACCGTGTTTAGCCACTGTCCTGCTGCACTTGATTTGGACAAAGTGATTGGCGATTTTCAACAAATTCCTGCCATTACTAAAGTCAAGGTGACAGTGATTACTCCTGAGCGTGAATATGCCAAACGGGTGACGCTTGAAGAAGGAGTGCGGGCGTTAATGGGTTTAATTATGGCCACCAGTGCTTGCCCGATTTTTAATACCCTAAAACCCAATGCGCGTCATCATTTACCCTTTGCCAGTCGTGAAGAGTCGGTCTTACGTTCTGCTTCTTTATACTTATTGAGTCAATATTTATTGGCACAAGAAGGTGGAGAGCCTGATTGGGAACTCAAAGGGCTGATTAAAACCAATGAACAGTTACAATTAGTGAATCATGCTTTTTGGCAACGCACCATGACTGCGTTTCAAAGTGATGCTAATTCTAAAGCTTTATTGGGTTTTTTTACCTTATCGTCAAATATGTCAGCTTCGTTGCAAAGCCAATTAGTCAAAATGAAAAATGTGTTTTATAGTAGTTAATCAAAACAAATAAAACGATGGTTAATAACATGATAATTCAATATTTTTTTTCCTTTGATGATGGTTTAGACCTTAATTACGATGTCCATGTTAATCGCCGTTTTTCGATTCATGCCGATTATAGCCATGCTCCCGAATGGACACGATTAACCAATAATCAATGTAAAAACTGTCCCTTAGATAAAAAAGTATATAGTCATTGTCCTGCTGCGCTTGATTTAGACAAAGTAATTCAAGATGTACAAAAAATCTCTGCTTTAACCAAGGTTAATGTACGAGTGATTACTGCTGAACGTGAGTACGTCAAACGAGTCACATTGGAAGAGGGAGTTCGGGCGTTAATGGGCTTAATCATGGCTACCAGTGCTTGTCCTGTGTTTTGTGATTTAAAACCGAATGCGCGTACTCATTTACCGTTTGCCAGCCGTGAAGAATCAATTTTGCGTTTGGCTTCGGTGTATTTGATGAAACAGTATTTTATGTGGCGAGAGGGTGGTGTGCCTGACTGGGAGTTAAAAGGTTTGATTAAAGAACATGCCGAATTGCAGTTGGTAAACCATGCTTTTTGGCAACGAGTGATGGCTGCTTTTAAGAGTGATGCCAATTCTAAAGCCTTATTAAGTTTTTTTACGGTGTCGGCCAGTATTTCTACCTCTTTGGACAGTCAACTCGCTAAAATGAAAACTGTTTTTTTTAGTAGTGTTGAGTAAATTTGGTGCAAAATTTTTGGTGGGTGATTTTGTTGGTGGCGGTGTTTGTGGGTGGTCAATGGTTGATGATGCGGCCTAATCCGCGTGACCAGCGTTTAATGCACTTGCGCGAAGCAGCGCGTAAAATAGGGTTACAGCCCAAATTAGTCCCGCCGCCTGAATGGTTGCAGAGTGACAGTAGGCAATTTATTGCGTGTTATAGTTTGATTGTACCAACGGCTAAACTGCCTTATAGCCGTGCCGAACGTCAAAACGATGGTTTGTGGCAAACTGTTGCGGGTGATAGTTTGCTGACAACAGTTACATTACCTGCTGAGGCCGCTTATTTATTGGCAGTTGAAGCGCAAGCTAATAGTATTTGTTTTTATTGGCAAGAAGATGCTAGTCAAGAGGTATTAGAGCCGTTAAAAGCATGGTTGATTGCCTTGGCGAGTTAATCCTTGTTTTTGCCAAAAGCAAACCACACCGCGATGCAGGTTAGGGTGGCAACCAATAAAATAATCACCCAAAATCCTGCATGATTGTCTGCCAAAGGAATTCCTCCTACATTCATTCCTAACAAACCTGCAATAATATTAATCGGTAGTGCTAAAACGGTCACACTGGTTAGCACAAACAAACTACGGTTGTTTTGTTCGTTAATATGCGCGGCAATTTCTTCTTGTAATAATTTAATGCGTTCTTGTAGAGAGTTCATGTCGCGTAATACGGTTGAAAACTCCTCGGTAGATTGGCGTAAATTTAGCACATCATCTTCTATTATCCATTGCGGAGGACGGCTTAATAGTCTAAATAAAGCCGAAGGTTCAGGAGCTAATAGCCGTTGTAAACGTAATAATAAACGCCGTGAGTTACCCAAGTTTGCGCGGTTATGTTCCAGTTTGTTGGCTAATAATCTATCTTCAATATGGTCAACTGTTACTGCAATATCACGGACAATTTGTGTCAGTACATCGGCTTGGTCGCGTAATAAATGCACCAATAAATCGACACTGGAGCTAAACGTGGTGCCTTGTTTAACTGCAGCACGTAATCTATCCACCGACAATAAGGGTTTAACACGCGCACTAATCACCACTTGAGGTGTGACACTTAGCCATAAGGTTGCAACATTGGACGCTTCAACGCTAAAGTCAAAGACCACATCATTAATAATGGCAATTAAACTGTCATCTGCATATTCAATACGAGTGGAGCGTGTGCCTTCGTGCAAGGCTTCATAAAAAATATCGGATAGTTCTAAATGACGATGTAGCCATTTTTCGCAATTAGTATGTGCTAAATTAAAATGTAGCCAAATAAATTCGTTGGCAACGGGTTGTTGTAACCATGCTTCGGCTTGTTGTGATGAAATTAAACGGTTATCTTGTGCCGAAAAGATATAACCGCAAATCAAGCCTGTTTGGTCTGAACCATATAAAGTATGTGGAGTCTTGGCTAACATTGGCGTACCAAACAAAATACTCAATTTATGACTATTTTGTGACAAAAAGATGACGATTGAGCGTATCAATGATGGTCTAGTATCTACCTATTGTATGCTCAAAGGGCATTTAAGCACTTATTTATGGTCTTTGAGCAGTTTTTTGTGGCTATAAACTAAAAATTTTCCTATGGTGTGGTTAGTAAATTGGCTTATCTGTTGTATGCTTGCGCGGTTTTGTGTACGGTTGATAAATAAATAAGCGTCTGTTGGTTTGACAATAATCTATTTTTGATAAAACTTTTGGGTTTTTATGGCTAAAGCATTGGTAATAGTGGAGTCGCCCGCTAAGGCGAAAACCATCAATAAGTATTTAGGTAAGGATTTTATTGTTAAGTCCAGTATCGGTCACGTCCGCGATTTGCCCGTCAGTGGTGGTGCAAAAGAAGAAAAAGAGGACAAAGAAGCCAAACCAAGCACCAAAACACGTTTAACCCCCGAACAAAAAGCCGCCAAAGCACAAAATGCCTTGTTCTCGCGCATGGGCATAGACCCCGAACACGATTGGCAAGCGCAATACCAAATTTTACCTGGTAAAGAAAAAGTAGTTGCCGAGTTAAAGTCTTTAGCCAGTACCGTTGATACCATCTATCTCGCAACCGACTTGGATAGAGAAGGAGAGGCGATTGCATGGCATTTACAACAAGTCATCGGTGGTGATCCGAGCCGTTATCAGCGTGTGGTGTTTAATGAAATTACCAAAACTGCGATTACAGCAGCCTTTCAACAACCTTCACGCTTAAATCTTGACCGTGTGAATGCCCAACAAGCTCGGCGATTTTTAGACCGTGTTGTGGGTTATATGGTTTCGCCATTATTGTGGGAAAAAATAGCCCGAGGTTTATCGGCAGGTCGGGTACAGTCGGTAGCAGTACGTTTAGTAGTCGAAAAAGAGCGTGAAATTCGTGCTTTTGTGCCTGAAGAATTTTGGGAGTTACACGCCGACACTCAAACCCCCAAAAAAGACAACTTGCATTTGCAAGTGACTAAATATCAAGAGCAAGCCTTTAAGCCCAAAAAAGAGCAAGAAACGAAAGCCGCTTTAGCACAGCTCCAACAAGCAGCGTATGTTGTCAGCAAGCGTGAGGATAAACCGACTAAAACACGTCCTCCTGCGCCGTTTATTACTTCGACCTTACAACAGGCAGCAAGTACCCGTTTAGGCTTTAGTGTCAAAAAAACCATGACCCTTGCCCAGCGTTTGTACGAGGCAGGACATATTACCTATATGCGTACTGACTCAACTAATTTGAGTCAAGATGCGCTACAAAATGTACGTCAGTTTATTGTGCATCAGTTTGGGGCTAATTATTTACCTGCCAATGCTAATATCTATGCCAGCAAAAGTGGCGCACAAGAAGCCCACGAAGCGATTCGTCCCTCAGATGTTGGTACAAAACCCAATACCATCACGGGTTTAGAACGTGATGCCGAGCGGTTATACGATTTAATTTGGCGGCAGTTTGTGGCTTGTCAAATGCCCGATGCCGAATATGTCAGCAGCTCTTTAGTGGTGACCGCAGGTGAGTACGAATTACGCACTCGTGGCCGCATTTTGACTTTTGATGGTTTTACCAAAGTTTTATCACCTGTACAAAAAGACAATGATGATGTGGTATTGCCCAATGTCAAAGTTGGTGAAAATCTTAAACTTATCAAATTGTTGCCTACACAACACTTTACCAAAGCACCACCACGTTATACCGAAGCCTCTTTGGTGCGTGAATTAGAAAAGCGCGGCATTGGTCGGCCTTCAACTTATGCTTCAATTATTTCTACCATTCAAGAACGCGGTTACGTCAAACTTGACAGTAAACGTTTTTATGCCGAAAAAATGGGCGATATTGTTGCCGAACGCTTATTAGAGAGTTTTGATAATTTAATGGATTATGCGTTTACCGCTAAATTAGAAGAAGAACTCGACAAAGTGGCCGAAGGTGATGTGAATTGGAAAAAGCTACTCAACGATTTTTATAGTGATTTTAAAGCCAAACTCGAATATGCCTCAGGCGAAAACGGGATGCGCCGTAATCAACCTGTAGAAATTGGTGTGGCTTGTCATTTGTGTAGTCGTCCCATGCAAATTCGTACTGCCACTACAGGCGTATTTTTGGGTTGTAGTGGTTATGCCTTACCGCCTAAAGAGCGTTGCAAAGGGACAATTAACTTAACACCTGTTGAGCATTTGGCCTTAGCCGATAACGATGAAGAAGGCGAAACCAACGAGTTACGCGCCAAAAAACGCTGTCCTAAATGCGGGACAGCAATGGATAGTTATTTGGTTGATACTGAGCGTAAACTGCATGTCTGTGGTAACAACCCCGATTGTGATGGTTTTGTCATTGAGCAAGGCAGTTATAAACTCAAAGGTTACGAAGGCCCATTGGTTGATTGTGATAAATGTGGCGGCTCAATGGAGCTAAAAAGTGGCCGTTTTGGGGCGTATTTTGCCTGTAGCAGTTGCCCTAATACCCGTAAAGTCTTGAAAAATGGTGAAGCTGCCCCACCTAAAGCAGATGCGATTCACACTGATATTAAATGCAGTAAAGTGAATGATTATTTTGTATTGCGTGATGGGGCGGCTGGTTTATTTTTGGCGGCGAGTCAGTTTCCTAAAAACCGCGAAACACGCACCCCCAGTATTGCCGAGTTAAAGCAGGTTTCTGACCGTTTAGACCCTAAATTTCATTATTTATTGTCTGCACCTGCCACCGATGATTATGGTAATCCGAGCTTGTTGCGTTTTAGCCGTAAAACCAAAGAGCAGTTTGTGGCCACCGAAGAAGACGGTAAACCAACAGGTTGGCAAGCGTTTTATCGGGATGGTATTTGGAAAATTAGCAAAGGCAAAATGTCTAAAGAGAAGTAAGTTTTGCCCTCACTCTAGCTCTCTCCCACAGGAAGAGAGAACCACCTCTCCCTGTGAGAGAGGGTTGGGGTGAGGGAGTCACTAAATCTAAGGTAAATTGTTATGCGCGTAGCACGATACGGTGCGGGTCGTACCAATCAAAAGTTTTATTTTGCCAAAATAGCCATGCA